>Ga0299906_10000235_pt1 | contig 54806 bp, 44 predicted proteins | sample RVTome_14_FD_200259 | JGI IMG/M metagenome (GOLD analysis project Ga0299906, IMG submission 200259) | Soil microbial communities from uranium-contaminated site in the Upper Colorado River Basin, Wyoming, United States - RVT145D125 (version 2) ...
GAGGGTATTCGATTCGAATGTCAGGGGACCGGTCGCTGCTGTGTCTCTCGCGGCGCGCAGGGCTACGTCTATCTGACGCTCGTGGACCGGCAGCGCCTGGCCCGCCACTTTGCGCTACCCACCCGCGAGTTCACCCGCCGGTATTGCGCCAAGACGGACGGGCACTTTCACCTGAAGGATGTGGAAGGGCCCTGCCGCTACCTCAAGGGCACCCGCTGCGGCGTCTACGAGGCTCGGCCAACGCAGTGTCGCACCTGGCCGTTCTGGCCGGAGAACATGCGGCCCAAGGCGTGGACCGGGGTGGTGGCCTTCTGTCCCGGCATCGGGAAGGGGAGGCTGTACCCGGCGGGCGAGATCCGTGGATTGCTGCGCCGGGGACCCTGAGGGTGAGCCGCGCGGTGCTGCTCGCCGGGGCCCTGCTCGTGTCCTGCGGCGGGGGAGGCCTGCACCCTCCAGGGGATCAGCGGCTGGCCTCGGGCACCTGGGGTGGCGAGGATGTGGGGGTCATCGTGGGCCCTGCCGGCGTACACGTCCACATCGGATGCACCTTCGGCGACATCGAGGGCGAGGTCCCGCTGGATGAGGAGGGACGATTCACCGTGGACGGGACCTACGTGTTGCGGGCGTTCCCGGTGGTGACGGGGCCGGCACTCCCCGCCCAGTTCAGCGGCCGGGTCCAGGGCCGAGTGCTCAGGCTGGCGGTCGCGGTGCATGACACGGTGGAGCAGCGCATCGTGGCCCTTGGCCCGGTCAGCGTGGTGCGGGGCGGGGAGCCGGAGCTCGGCACCTGCCCCATCTGCCGCGGGCCTCGGCGCTGAACCCCGACGGCCCGTGGGCCCGCTTGGCGTCAGCCCGGCGGCGCGGTCGCGCGGCCCTGCGAGTAGAAGCTGTCCTTGTGCTCGGTGCACCAGGTCTGGATCTGGGTCATGAACCGCGGATGTCTCTGGTTGACCCGCTGGATCAGTTCGCCCCAGGCGGAGAGAAACGTCGGGATGTCACGGGCCGTGTACCACTGGACCACGTTCCATTCGTCGCCCCAGGCGTGGTAGGCGGAGCCGACGGCGCTGAACTTTCCCTCGTTCACCAGTTCCTGGGCGATCGGGATGAAGAGCGAGTCGGTCATCCGGCGGAGCTCCGGCAGCCGGCCGGACTCGCACTTGTTCTGGGAGACGACAAGCGTCCCTTGGGCGTCGAGGGGCTGGGCGAGCAGGAACGCCGAGGCCCCGACCAGCGTGAGCAGGCGGCGCATGTGCAACTCCTGGCCTTGAGGATCGGCGAACCTATCCCCGAAACCGGTCGGCCGCAACCGACGGACGTTACCCCGCGGTAACGGCGCCGCTGCCTCGCGTGCACGCCGCGGGATGCCAGCCGCCCACAACTACCGGAAGCTTCGCCGGGGCCGCCCGCAGCCCGGCCAGGTCTGGGGTTGCCCTCCCGGCCCGGGCGGCAGGACGCGGCGGTCGCGGGGCACCCGCTCGGGGTCCTCCGACGCCAGGTAGGCCAGCATTGCGGCGAGCGTGGCGTTGTTGCGCAGATCGTCGAACACGATCTTGTCGTAGGTGTCCAGGTCGGTGTGCCAGGTGTACTGCCGGTAGTCGGGATAGTGCGACTGGAGTCGGAACGCCGGGCCGCCCTCGCAGAGCAACGACATGTGGTCGGAGCCGCCGCGCTCGGGCTCGCCTGGGATGTCCAGCGTGACCAGGCTGGTGATCTCGCGCGGGATCCTGCCGAACCAGCGGCCGAAGGACGCGCCGGCGCCGCTCAGGCCCATCATCCGGATGTAGTCCACGCGCCAGGTGCCGTTGTCCTGGTTGAACATCGCCTGGAGTCCCTCGGCGACTTCGCGGTGATCTTCGGCGAAGGCGCGTGAACCGATCAGCCCCTGCTCCTCGCCGCCCCAGTGGCCCACCAGGATGGTGCGCTTGGGATTGGGGTAGGCGGCCTTGAGCAGCCGCATCGCCTCCAGCATGGTGAGGGTGCCGGTGCCGTTGTCGGTGGCGCCCGACGCGCCGTCCCAGGAGTCGAGGTGCGCCGAGAGCAGCACGTACTGATCCGGCCAGGTGCTGCCCTTGAGCTCGGCCACCACATTGAACACCGGCACCGGGCCCAGGGCCTCGGAGCGCGCGTCGAGCCGCAGCCGCGGGCCCTGACTGCGGCTGGCCAGCCGGTGGAGCAGGCCGTAGTCCTCGCAGCTCAGATGTACCGAGGGGATGCGATCGGTGTCGGTGTCGAAGATCTTGTTGGCCCCCCAGCCGTTGGACCAGTTGGCGGTCAGCAGGCCCGCCGCGCCCGCGGCTTCGAGCCGGGCGATCGCGTTGCGGCCGTACCTTCTGCTGCGGGTGAGCCAGGCGGTCTCGGCGCGGCTCCGCTCCTGGCGGAGCCGTTCGACGGTCTCGGGGCGGGCGAGGCGGTCCCAGTTGTCGTCGGGACGGCAGGTCGGCTCGGGGAAGGACCAGAGCACGAACCTCCCTCGGGCGCTCGGGAGCCAGCGGCTGAACGCCGCCGAATCCGGAACGTCGGGGGCAGCGACCACATCGCCCTCGACCGGGCCGTTGGTTCCCGGACTCCATCCCAGCAGGGTGCCGTTGAGGGTGCGCTGCCTGGGGGCGGTCAGGTCGAGGTGGGTGTAGCCGCGGCGCCAGCCGCGCCAGGTCCCGTATTGCTCCCGCCGCACGGGTATGTCCCATCCGGCGTAGGTGCGCTGGAGCCACTCCACGGCCGCGAGGTGGCCGGGGGAGCCGGTGAGCCGCGGGCCGATGGAATCGAGCAGGACCTGGGCGAGCGGCTCGACCTGGGAGCGGGCGGTCATGCCTTCTTCCCAGATGCTCCGGATGACAGGGTCGTCGGTGGGGAAGGTCTGGGCGCGGGCCGCAGGGCCCGCAAGCACCAGGAACCCGATAAGGGCGAGTGTTGGTCGACTGGCATTCATGGGTTGCACCAACCGGCGGTCAGGGAATCGAGATCAGTGTGGAAATGACCTGGGTGAGTCCGGCGGATGTGAACTGCAGGCGGAACGTACCCAGAACGGAGCTGATCGCCAGATTGGAGAAAGCGGAGACGCCGTCGGTGGTGGCGACCGTCGTCGTGCTGCCGCCCGTGAAGGCCCCTGCGCCGGAGTCGACCAGCAGCGTGACGTCGATGTCCGTTCCGTCTGTCGTGACCACGTTCTCGCCGCTGTCTCGAAGCTCGACCACCGGGTTGGGATCGAGCGTCACGAGTGTCACGGCATTGGCGGGCGGCTGCACCGTGATGGCCAGATGCGTTGCGAGGCCCACGCTGATGTTGACCGTACCGGAGGTGACGGGGGTCAGCGCGCCCGAGCTGAACTGGATGGTTCGGTCCCCAACCGTCCCGTCGATGTGCAGATCGTCGAATGTGGCGGCGCCCGTCCCATCCGTTGTTTCCATGGCGGTCCCGCCGAGCATCGGGCCACCGGTAGCCAGCACAGCCGTGATGACGATCCCGCCCGCGGCCACGGCGTTGGTCTGACCGTCCTGAAGTTGGACCACCGGGCTCGGCGCGAAGGTCTCGCCGCTTCCCGCCGACGCGGGGACGTCCACCGTCAGCGCAAGCTGCGCTGCGTCACCGGCCGTGATGTTCACGGTGTTCGAGACCACACCGGTGAGGCTCGTCGCATCGAACGAGAGGGTCCGGTCCCCGATCAGGCCGCGGATCTCGAGGTTGGGGAACGTGGCCACGCCTGACGCGTCGGTCATCACGGTCAAGGTCCCGTCGAGCGCCACCCCGCCGCTTGCCAGCGAGGCGGTGACCGAGGCCCCCGCCGAATCGACATCGTTGCCCGCGGCGTCCAGCAGCTGAATCACCGGCTGCTGGGCAAAGGCGCTGTCGCTCTGGGCCGAGGCTGAGGGCTGGGTCGTGATGGCCAGTTGTGTGGCCGGACCAGCGGTCAGCGCGATGAGGCCTGAGGTCTCGGTTCCCGCGACCCCGTCCCCCGTAAAGGTCAGCGTATAGTCCCCGATCAGGCCGTTGATCGCCAGGTCGGCGAACGTGGCGAGCCCGTTCGCGTCGGTCATGGCGGTGGCGCTGGCCAGGGTCGGCGTGCCGCCGGGGTTCGTCGCAATGATGGCGGTGATCTGGACACCGTTCTGCAGGACGGGATTGTCCGCGGCGTCGCGAAGCTGCACCGTCGGCTGCTGGGCCAGCGCCAGGCTGCTCCGCCCCGCCGCCGAGGGGGCCGTCTCGATCGTGACCTTGCTCGCCGCGCCGGCGGTGACGTTGATCGTGTTGGAGATCACCGGTGTGAGTCCGGTGTCCAAGAACCGCAAGGTCCGATCTCCGGTGTTCCCGGTGATGGTGAGATCGTCGAAAGTGGCGCGACCTTCGGCCCCGGTGGTGGCTTGGGTCAAGGTGCCGGCCAGGGCCGGATCGCCGCTGGCCAGCTCCACGATGATGCTCACACCGGCGGAGTCGACGTCGTTGCCACTCACGTCCTGCAGGTCGACCACCGGGTTGGGCACCAGGATGGCGCCGCTCCCGATATTCGCCGGCGGCTGGGTGATGATCACGATCTGGGTCGCGGTGCCGGCCTCCACCGTCACATTGTTCGAGGTGACCGGGGTGAGCGGCGTCCCCGGTTCGGTGAACTGAATGGTCCGGACACCGATTAGGCCGGTGATCTTGAGGTCGGTGAATGTTGCCGTCCCCGACCCGTCGGTGACCGCCGTGACGTCGCCGCCCAAGGCGACGGCGCCGCTCGCAATCGCCGCGGTGACGGTGAGGCCGCCGGCGTTGACCGGGTTTCCGGCGGCGTCCTGCACCTGCAACACCGGCTGCACCGGGAAGGCTTCGTCGTTCTGGACCGTCGCGGAGGGCTGGGTGGTGATCGCCAGCTTGGCCGCGGCGCCCGCGGTGATCATGATCGCGTGGTCGAGACTCGTGACCCCAGGCGCGCCGAAGCTCAGGGTGTAGCCGCCCGCGAGCCCGCTCAGGCTCAGGTCGGTAAAGGTGGCCCGACCATTGGCCACGCTGGACATGTCGATATCGCCGCCGAGGGTCCCACCGGCGGACACCGATGCCGTCACCAGCACGCCCGATACCGGGTTGTCGCTCGCGTCCAGCACCCGCACCACCGGCTGGGGCGCCAGGTCGGCCCCGCTCGGTGTGCTCGCGGGGGGCGGGGTGAAGAACTCCAGATGGTCGGCCGGCCCGGCCTCGAGCGCGACGTCCGCAGAGACCGGCGTCAAGCCGCCGTCCTCGAACCGGAGCGTGTAGGTCCCCACCGTGCCGGTAATGGACAGGCCAACAAACGTGGCGAGTCCGGCGCCGGTGGTGACCGCGCTGGCATTGCTGAGCGCCCCGCCGACGGGTCCGGCCTCGATCACGGCGTTGACGGTCACCCCGGCCTGCGCGACCGCGTTGTCACTCTGGTCCCGGAGCTGGAGCGCCGGCTGCTGCGGGAACGCAACCGTGTTGTTGGCGGCGGCCGAGGGGGCAGTCGTCAACGTGAGCTTGGTCGCCACGCCGGCGCCGAGCACCAACGTGCCGGAGGTGATCGAGGTGAGCCCGGCCGAGCTGAACTCGATGGTGTAGTTGCCCGCCGTGCCGGTCAGGGTCAGGCCCGCGAAAGTCGCGAGTCCGCCGGCATTGGTCATGGCGCTCGGGTTGCTCAGGACCGGCATACCTCCCGGGAAGGTCGCGATGGCTGCGTTGATCGTGACGTTCTCCTGACTCACCGGATTGTCGGCCGCGTCCAGGAGCTGGATCGCCGGCTGCGTGACGAACGGTTCTCCGTTGGTGGGATCGGCCGACGGGGGCGTCGCAATGCTCAGCTTGCTCGCATTCCCTGCGGTGAGCACGATCGTCCCCGAGGTGACCTGACCCGCCACGCCGGTGCCGGTGAAGGTCAACGTGTAGTTCCCGATCGTGCCGTTGATCGCGAGCCCGGCGAATGTCGCCAGCCCGGTGCCGTCGGTCGTGGCGGTGGCGTTGCTCAGGGTAGGCGTTCCACCCGGGCTGGTCGCGATGGTGGCGGTCACCAGCACCCCGGCTTCGCTCACCGGGTTCCCGCTCTGATCCACCAGCTGGATCGCCGGCTGCTGCGCGAAGGCGATGCCGCTCTGCGCTGCCGCCGACGGCGGCGTGGCGATTTCCACGGAGGCTTTCGCACCCGCGGTGACCTCGACGGTGTCCGACTCCACGCCTACGAACCCGACGGCCCCGAACAGCAAGGTCCGCTTGCCCGCCAGGCCGGTGATCGAGAGATCGACGAACGCGGCCACGCCCATGGCGTCGGTGACCGCCGACAATGTCCCGCCCAGGGCCGGGCCACCGGACAGAATGCTGGCCGTGACCGTGACGCCCGCCTGCGCAACCGGGTTGTCCGCCCCGTCAAGCAGCTGGATCACGGGCTGCTGCGGGAAGACCTGCCCGTTCTGCACACTGGCGGACGGCTGCGTCGCGATGCCCAGTTTGCTGGGCGCCCCGGCGCCAAGCGTGATGACGCTGGAAACCGCGTCGATGAGCCCGCCACCGCTGAAGCGCAAAGTGTAGTCACCCGACGCGCCGGTGATGATCAGGTTCCCGAAACTCGCCGCCCCGGCCGTGGTCACCACCACGGTGGTGCCGCTCAGGGCTCCCCCGGCATCCAACTCGAGTGTGGCGGTGATGGCGACTTCCGGGTCCGGATCCACGTTGTTGCCCGCCGCGTCCTGGACCCGCAGCACCGTGGCCGGCGCCAGCGGATCGCCGCTGCTGCCGGCGGGGGGCGGCTGCACCGTGATCGTGAGCTTCGCCGCGGGCCCGGCGCTCAGCACGATCGTATTGGAGGTGATCGGCGTGAGGCCGGCGGCAGTGAATTGCAGGGTGTAGTTGCCGATGCCGCCCGAAATGGCCAACCCGACGAAGGTCGCCAGACCCGATGCGTTGGTTGTGGCGGTCTCGTTCGCCAGGCTCGGCACTCCCCCCGGCGAGGTCTGAATGACCGCCGTGATGAGCACGCCGGCCTGGGAGACCGGGTTCCCGTCCGCATCACGCAGTTGGATCGCCGGCTGCTGCGGGAAGGCCACCCCGCTCTGGGCCGCTGCCGACGGCTGGGTGGTGATGCTCAGCTGCGTCGCGGTCCCGGCCGTCACGTTGACCGTGGTCGAGGTCGCCCCCGTCAGCGCCGTGCCGCTGAAGCCCAGGGTCCGGTCGCCCGCCGCGCCGGTGATCTTGAGATCGGTGAAGGTCGCCCGCCCGCTCGCCGCCGTGGCAACCATGAACGTGCCGCTCAGCGTGCCCGCCCCACTCGCCAGCGCGACGGTGATCGTCACTCCCGCGGAATCCACGTCGTTGCCGCTCACGTCCTGGAGATCCACCACCGGATTGGGCGCCAGGGTGGCCCCGCTGGCAATGCTGGCCGGCGGCTGGGTGATGATGATGATCTGGGTGGCGGTCCCGGCGATCACGTTGACGTCGTTGGACGTGGCCGGGGTCAGCGCGCCCGAGCTGAACCCGAGGGTCCGTATCCCGACGAGGCCCGTCAGCTTGAGGTCGGTGAACGTGGCCGCGCCGGCGCCGTTCGTCACGGCCGTGAGCGTGCCGCCCAGCACCCCGCCGCCGCTCGCAATCGCGGCCGCGACGTTCACCCCGGCCTGCGCCACCGGATTCCCGGCCCCGTCCTGCAGCTGCACCACGGGCTGGGTCGGGAAGGCCTGATCGTTCCGTACCGTGCCCGAAGGCTGGGTGGTGATGGCCAGCTTCGCCGCCACACCGGCGGACAGGGTAATGGTGTTGGACACCGCGGGCGTGAGGCCCATCGCCGCGAACTGGAGCGTCCGGTCGCCCACCAGCCCGGTGATCATCAGGTCGGTGAACGTCGCCACACCGTTGAGATCAGTCGCGACGGTGAGCGTCCCGCCCAGGGTCCCCGCTCCGCTCGCGATGCTCACGGTGATGTCCACCCCGGCCAGCGCCACGGGGTTGTCCGAGGCGTCCCGGAGTTCGACCACCGGCTGCTGCGCGAACACCACGCCGCTCTGGGCCGCGGCGGACGGCTGCGTCAGGATCACCACCTGCGTCGCCACCCCCGCCCCCAGCCCGATTACGCCGGACACCACGGTGCCGAAGCCCGGGGCGCTGAAACTGATCGTGTAGACGCCCGAGCCGCCGGTGATGGCGAGGTCGGTGAAGAAGGCCCGACCGGAGGCATCGGTCACCTGCATCAGCGTGCCACCCAGCGTGCCCGGACCCGAGGCGAGCGCCGCCGTCACCGTGACCCCCGCCTGGCCCACCGGGTTGCCGCTCTGATCCACGAGCTGGATGATCGGCTGCTGGGCGAGCGGGACCCCGCTCTGGGCGATGGACGACGGTGCCTGCGCGATCGCCAGCCCCGCCGCCCCGCCCGCTCCCAGGGCGATCGTCGCCGAGGTGACCCCCGTGAGCCCCGGCGAGGCGAAGCCCAGGGTGTAGAGCCCGGCGGCGCCGGTAAGCACCAGGTCGGTGAAGGTCGCGACACCGTCGGCGTCGGTGAGGACCGCCAGCGTGCCGCCCAGGGTCGCCCCGCCGCCCGTGGCGATCGACACCGTGATGCTCACGCCGGCCTCGCTCACCGGGTTGCCCGCGTCGTCCACCAGCCGGACCGCGGGCTGCTGTCCGAACGGCTGGCCGTTGGTGGCGTTCCCCGAGGGCTGCGTCACCATCTCCAGCGCCGCGGCCGGTCCGGCGGCGAGGGCGATGGGATCGGACGTCACCCCGGTGAGCCCCGCGGCGTTGAACGACAGAGTGTAGTCCCCGACCAGGCCGCTCAGGATCAGGTCGGTGAACACGGCCCGGCCCTGCGCGTCAGTCTGCACCGTGGTGGTGCCCGCCAGGCTCCCTCCGGCACTCGCGGTCACCGTCACCGCGGTCCCGGCCTCCGCCACGGGGTTGCCGGAGCCGTCGCGCAGCTCCACCACCGGCTGGATCGCCAACAGCACGCCGCTCTGCGCCGCCGGGGACGGCTGGGTCAGCAGGGCGAGCGTCGCGGCGTTTCCGGCACCGATGGTGATCGGACCGGATTCCACGGCCGTGAGCCCCGCGGCGCTGAAGCGCAAGGTGAACACGCCGGCCTGACCGGTGATCGCCAGGTTGGTGAACAGCGCCGCGCCGGCAGCGTTGGTCACCATGGTCAGGGTGCCGCCCAGGGTGCCGGTGCCGCTGACGATCGCCGCCGTGATCGCGACCCCCGCCTGCGCCACCGGGTTCCCGTTGGCGTCCTGGAGCTGGACCACGGGCTGCTGCGCCAGCGGCGCGCCGCTGATCGCGCCGGCGGACGGCGGGGTCGCGAGCGCGAGGCGCGCCGCGGCGCCGGCACCGATATCGAACGGGTTGCTGATCACCGGGCTCAGGGCCGTCGCCGTGGCGGTGAGCACGTACCCGATGCCGCTGCGGTTCAGGGTGAGGTCCGGGAAGGTGGCGACCCCGTTCACTGCGTTGCGCGTGAGGGTCCCCCCCAGCGTGGCGCCGCCGGGGTTGTTGCTGAGCGACAGGATGATCGCCGTGGTGGCGCCGCCGACCACGCCTCCGATCTCGTCCTGCACCGCCACCTGCACCGCGGGGGACAGGGCCTGGCCCGCGGTGCCGTCGGGCGGCTGGGTCTGGAACGCGAGCCGGCTGGCGGGCCGCGCCAGCACCGTGATCTGCGCGCTGCCGGATTTTCCTTCGACCGTGGCCGTGATCGCGATCGGCCCGCCCGGGCCGTTCCCGAGCACCAGGCCCGTGGCCGGGTTCACCATCGCGATGAGGTCGTTGGCGCTGCTCCAGAGGACCATCCGCCCCGCCAGCGGCGCTCCGTCGGCCCCGCGCGGGGTCGCGGCGAGCAACACGGTCTCGCCGACCGTGATCTGGTCCGTCGGTGGGTCGACCGTGACGTGATCCACCGGGACCGGGATGACGGTGATCGTGACCGTGCCGTTCACCCCGTCCACGGTGGCCGTGATGGTCACCGGACCCCCGATGCCCCGGGCCGTGACCAGCCCGCCGCTCGATACCTCAGCCAGTGAGGTGTTGCTCGATGACCATGCCACCGAACGACCGGGCACGTCGATGCCGCTCGACGTCTTGGGCGTGGCGCTGAGCTGGAGTGTGGCGCCCAGGATGAGCGGACCGCCGCCGGGCAGCACGATTACCTGCGACACCACCAGGATGCCCGACGCCCCATCGCCCTGGACGCACGCGGCGGCCGCGCAGACCGCGGCCAGCCGGAGTGCCCGGATCGCCCGGCGGGAATCCCTCATGTGCGGGGGCGGCTCAAAGACCGACGCTCAGGCCCAGCCGGGCGAGCAGGTAACCGGGTCGCGCCTTGGCCGCCCCGATGGAGCGGGTGAAGCCGGTGGCGAAGTACTGGCCGCCGAGGTCGATCGCGACCCGATCGGTCAGCAGCAACAGCACTCCGCCGCCGCCTCCGAACGCCAGCTCGAGGTCCTGCTCGGGGCAGTCCTCCCGTGGCGAACAGAGCAGCGACCCCACGCCAACCCGGCCGGCCAGGTAGAGCGCGGCCCGGCTGGTCGCGGCCGCTACGTAACGCGGCTCGAGAAACCCCACCGACACGGCCGCCGTGAAATCGGTGGCCTCCAGCTTGTACACTGTGCTTCGCTGATAGCCGGCCCCGAGCGAAAACCGCGAGAAGGTGTAGCGCAGCTGGCCCTCGATGCCGAGCCGCGTCGAGTTGGTGAAATCGGGGTCGGTGGTGGTCGGGAAGACCAGCGCCCCCGACCCCTGCACGGACAGCCGCTGCAGTGACTGCGCCAGGGCGGCCTGGCAGGGCAGACCAGCGAGCAGCGCGAAAAGCAGTCCCTTCCCGAGGTGCCTCATACAGGTCCCGGTTGACGGTGGCATGACTCAGGGGAACGGCTCGAGGAGCCGGATCCCGATGAACTCGTAACCTTGTGAAGTTCGCTGCAGCATGGCGGCGAACCGCGCGTCCTTCTTGCGCTCCACGCCGAAGTTCGCGCGCCAGCTGAACGAAATGGCGACCGCCGCCTCGGCGCCGCCCTCGAGCAGCAGCACGTCGCCCGCCCTCCCGATCGCCGCCGCGGGCGAGTTCTGCCGCAGGTGCTGGAAGAACCCGCGCCGCCAGTCGGGATGGTCGTCTGAAGGATACATCCCCTCCAACGCTCCGAGGTCTTTCGCCTGGAGGGCCGCTCCTACCCGGGCCAGGCCCTGGCGGAGCACACCGCCCGCCGCCTCGCGCTCCACTCGCGGATCCGGCCGGGGTGGTGGCGGCGGTGGCGGCGGGGGGGGCGGTGGTGGCGGGGGCGCCGGTTGCGGCGCAGGAGGAGGCGTGGGCGGTGGCAGAAAATCGGTCACTGCTGTGTCACGACTCGGAGGCGTTCCCCGCAGCGAATCCCGCGGCTGCTGGGCCGGGGGCACGGGCTGGCCCTGACGCCTGGCCCCGGTTTCGGCGGGGCGGGAAGCGGCCGCTGGCGGCGGCGGTGGCGGTGGGGGCACTACGCGGAACGGTGGGGATTCCGTTTGGCCGGGCTCGTCCCGTGCAAGCGTCTCGGCGGAATCCTGAGCCACCCCCGTGTCCGCGACGCCGGGTGCCGGCGTGGACTCGGTCATCTGGGTGATGTAGATGGGCTCAGTGGCCGCTTCACTCCTGGCGACGATCCACCAGGTGCCCCCGGCGGCGGCGACCACTGCGGACGCCAGGAACACGTGACCCAGCTGCCTGGCGCGGAGCACGAGGCCGTGCGCGCGCTCGTCGTCGATTTCCGTGAGGTGGTAGTCGAATCGGTGCTCGGTGCGCTGAGGGTCGGCGCCGGCGCCAAGAATCGTGTCCTCGGTATCTCCGGTCTCGCCCTCTCTGGTCGGAATCAGCCAGAGCGGCGGCCCGAGCCGGTGATGGCGAACGGCGCGTCTGGAGCGAACGAGCAGGACGAGCGCGACCACGCACGCAACCAGTCCGAGGATCCCGATCGCCCCCGGGATGACCCCGGCGATGCGGAATGGCTCGGAGCGGCGGATCTCGTCGAGCAACAGCGACCCCTGGCTGAGCAGCTGGGGGGAAAGCCGCGCCTGGACCTCGAACGGGCCACCGGTTCTGGGAAGGTCGGTCGAGCGGATCAGCACCCCGGCCGGGTCGCTGGCGTCCATCAACCGGTAGATGCCCTGGGTCGCGAGGGGCGTGGCGCTTCTGATCTCGACGGCTTCGCCCTTGAGCCGGATCAGCCGGCCCCGGAAATCCTGCGGCGCCGACTTGACCTGGTTGATCCAGTCCTGCGCGGCCGCCGCGGTAGGCGGGCCGAACAGCAGGAACCAGATACACAGAGACAGCCGAACACGCACCAGGGTAATCCACGAGCTTGGGAAGCCTAAACGTATCCCGGGAACGGGGATATGGGGACTGGGGAGCCCTTAATCCCTGATCCCCGCCTCCAGCGCCTCCAGGGCGAAGTCCACGTCCTCGGCGGTGATACAGAGGGGGGGCTTGATCCGCAGCACATTGCCGCCGAGCCCGCCCCGGCCGATCAGCAGGCCCAGCTCGCGGGTCCGTTCGATCACCCGGGTGGCGGCGTCCTTGTCCGGTGCCTTCGTCCGGCGGTCGTTTACCAGCTCAAGACCCAGCATCAGCCCGAGCCCGCGCACGTCGCCCACGACGGCATGCCGCTCGGCGAGCCGATCGAGCCCGGCCCGAAGCCGGGCTCCCATGGCAAGCGCGTTCTCCCGCAGCCCCTCCTCATCGATTACTTCCAGGACCGCCAGGCCGGCGGCCATCGAGAGCGGGTTCCCGCCGAAAGTATTGAGATGCAACCGGGTGGCGAGGGCTTCGGCGATCTCCCGTCGGGTGACCACGGCGGCGCAGGGCAGCCCGTTGGCGATGCTTTTCGCCATGGTGACGATGTCGGGCACCACATCCCAGTTCTGGAAGCCCCAGTAGTGTCTGCCGGTACGCCCGAAGCCGGTCTGCACCTCGTCGGCGACGCAGAGGCCGCCGTGCTCCCGGACCACCGCGTAGGCCTCGCGCAGGTAATTCGGGGCCCCCATGGTCACGCCGCCCACGCCGTTGATCGGCTCGGCCAGGAAAGCGGCCACGGCGCCCGGGGTGGAAAAGCGGATCAGCTCGCGGATGTCCTCCGCGCTCTTGCTGGCGATCTGCTCGGGTGTCCCCTGGTACGGGCTCCGGTAGGGGTCCGGGCTCACCGCGTGGTGCACGCCGCCGCCATAGCGAATCGGCAGCTTCCAGGTGTGGTGCGAGGTGAGGCCCATCGCGCCCAGGGTCCCGCCATGGTATCCGTTGCGCAGGGCGATGACGTCGGTATGTCCCGTGTAGGCCCGGGCCATGGTGACCGCCAAATCGTTCGCCTCGCTGCCGCTGTTGACGAAATAGACCGTGTCCAGGCCCGGGGGCATCCGACCCGCCAGTTCCTTGGCGAAGCGGGGGAAGTTGGGGTGGAGATAGATGGTGGTGGTGTGCTGGAGGGTCTCCAGCTGTTCCCGTACCCTGGCGACGACCTTCGGGTGAGAGTGGCCGCAGGAGAGGGTGACGATTCCCGCAAAGAAGTCGAGGTACCGCCTGCCCGTTTCGTCGAAGACGTACTGCCGGTGCCCCTCCACGATCATCAGAGGCTCCCGGTAGAGCATGAAGATCGCCGGGTTGCAGTAGCGCTGGCGCAGGGCCAACACCTCGGCCCGACTCGGCCCGGCGTAGGGCCGGGGGACGTGGGCGGAGGGCGGGAGGGTCAGGTCGCTGGTGGTCGTCGCCATGGCGTGATCCCCAAGAGAGGAAGCCGATCCAGGAGCCGCCGCAATCTACCCCCCGAGACCCATCCTCACCCGCGCGCCTGGGTCGGGAATCCCCGCCCGGCGTCCTTCGCGTGTCCGCGGGCTTTCCCGGCCCCGAATCCGCCGCTACGTTAGCCGCTCCCCTCAACGCCGGGCCGATCGATGCCGCTTCGCTTCGCTCTCGGACTTCTTGCGCTTGCCGTCGGGTGTGGCGGCCCCCGCTACGACGTGGTGATCCGGGGCGGCACCGTCTACGACGGCACCGGAGAGCCGGGCGTCTTCGCCGACGTCGGCCTGATCGCGGATTCCATTGTCGCCGTCGGGCATATCCCCCCCGGACGGGGCAGGTTGGAGATCGATGCGTCCGGACTCGCCGTGGCCCCGGGGTTCATCAACATGCTGAGTTGGGCCACCGAGTCGCTGATCGAGGACGGCCGCGCGCAGTCCGACATCCGGCAGGGCGTCACCCTCGAGGTCATGGGCGAGGGCGAGTCGATGGGGCCGCTGTCCGATTCGATGAAGGTGCTGATGAAGGCCCATCAAGGCGACATCGGCTTCGACGTCGCCTGGACGACGCTGGGCGAGTATCTGGATCATCTGGTGACGCGCGGCATCTCCGTCAATGTCGCCAGCTTTGTGGGCGCCACCACGATCCGGATCCATGAGCTCGGCTTCGACAATCGGCCCCCCACGCCGGAAGAGCTCGACCGCATGCGGGCCCTGGTCGCCGGCGCGATGGAGGAAGGGGCGCTGGGCCTCGGTTCGTCCCTGATCTACGCGCCGGCCTTCTATGCGGGCACCGACGAGTTGATCGAGCTGTCCAAGGTCGCCGCACGGCATGGCGGGATGTACATCTCGCACATACGGAGCGAGGCCAACCGCCTCTCCGAGGCCGTGGACGAGCTGATCCGCATCGCCTCCGAGGCCGGGGTCGCCGCCGAGATCTATCATCTCAAGGCCGCCGGCGCGGCCAACTGGGAGAAGATGGACGCCGTCCTGGCCAAGGTCGACTCCGCGCGGGCGGCGGGGCTCGCCATCACGGCCGACATGTATCCCTATCCCGCCGGCGCCACCGGACTCGATGCCGCGATGCCGCCCTGGGTCCAGGAGGGAGGCTACGAGGCGTGGGCCGCGCGGCTCCGCGACCCCGCGATCCGGGCCGCAGTGCGGCGCGAAATGCGGACCCCAGCCGACGAGTGGGAGAACCTGCTCCTGCTTGCGGGAAGCGCCGACCGGGTGCTGCTGGTCGCCTTCAAGGCCGATTCCCTCAAGCCCCTCACCGGCAAGTCGCTCGCGGAGGTGGCCCGCATGCGCGGCACCAGCCCCGAGGATGCCGCGATGGACCTTGTGGTCGCCGACGGCAGTCGGGTCGGGACGGTGTACTTCCTGATGTCGGAAGAGAATATCGCCCGACAGTTCGCGCGCCCGTGGGTGAGCCTGGGTTCCGACGCGGAAGCGCTCGCGCCGGAGGGGGTGTTTCTCAAGTCCAACCCGCATCCCAGGGCCTATGGCAGCTTCGCGCGGTTCCTGGGCAAGTACGTCCGCGACGACCAGGTGATGACGCTCGAAGAGGGCATCCGGCGGCTGACCTCCCTGCCCGCCGAGAACCTGAAACTCGAGCGCCGTGGGCGGCTCGCGCCCGGCTACCTGGCCGACATCACGGTGTTCGATCCGGCCGAGATCCGCGACCATGCCACATTCGAGGAACCGCACCGGTATTCGACGGGGACCGTGCACGTCTTCGTAAACGGCGTCCAGGTGCTGCGCAATGGCGCGCACACCGGCGCCACCCCGGGACGCGTGGTCCGAGGGCCGGGATGGGTGGGACGATGACGAGGGGAGGGCAACGGGGCCGGGCGACGGGGCCGGGCGAGCGTGGTGGAAAGTGGTGACCGGGCCGCCGCTGGAAACCCCCGTCCCACTGGTCGATCTGGATCGCCTCGAGCGCAACCTGGACCGGATGGCCGAGTATGCCCGCGCCCATGGGCTGGCCCTGCGGCCGCATGGCAAGACCCACAAAGCGCCCCGGATCGCGCGGGAACAGATTGCCCGGGGCGCGATCGGCTTGACCTGTGCCACGCCCCGGGAAATGGAGGTCATGGCGGAGGTCTGTCAGGACCTGCTACTCGCGCACCCGCCGGTGAACCCCGGCAAACTCGCGCGGATTCTGGCCCTGCCGCGGTCCATCCGGCCGCTGGTTGCCCTGGACTCGGCCGAGGCGGTGGACCAGGTCGCGGCGGGGGCCAGGACGGCCGGTCGTCCCGTCGGGGTGCTGGTCGAGCTCGACCTGGGCATGGGGCGGGTGGGCGTCGCGGGACCGGGTGACGCCGTGGCCCTCGCCCATCGTATCGCCACGAGCGGCTCGCTCGCGTTCGAGGGAGTCCTGTTCTATCCGGGACACATCCGTGGCCCGATCGGGCCGGCGGATCCGGCGATCGGAAAGCTGGGCCGCGACCTCAGCCTGGTCCTCCGGGCTCTTGACCAGGCCGGACTGGCCCCGCGCGTTGTCAGCGGCGGGTCCACCCCCACGGCGTGGCACACCCACGAAATCCCCGGGCTCACGGAAATGCGTCCGGGTACCTACGTGTACAACGATCGTTCGACGGTCGCCGCCGGGGCGTGCACCATCGCGGACTGTGCCCTGACCGTCCTGGCCACGGTGGTCAGCACGGCGGTGCCCGGCCAGGCGGTGATCGATGCGGGCTCCAAGGCGCTGGGGAGGGAGCCGCGGGGGGTGGAGGACACCGGGTATGGGGAACTGCTCGATCGCCCGGAGGTCACCGTGCGCGCCATGTCGGAGGAACACGGGATCCTGGACCTTCGCGGCACCGAATGGCGCCCCCGTGTCGGGGACCAGGTCCGGGTGGTGCCGAACCATGTCTGCGTTGTGGTCCACCTGTATGACGCGGTGGTTGGGATCCGCGGCGATCAGGTGGTGGAGCGGTGGGAGGTGGCCGCGAGAGGACGATAGCGGCCTCGCCCCGCGCTCACGGCCTTGGTCTGGCGCGGAACTGCTCGTACAGCCGGGTGTGCCGGTCCTCCATCGAGGTGGACAGCCCGCGGATCAGCACGTGGCGCACCTGGGTGCGCACGTCCAGCGGATCGCCGGTAGCGAGAAAGAGATTGGCCAGCTTGCCCGGCTCGATGCTGCCGAGCCGGTCGTCCACGCCCCAGATCCGCGCGGGGTTGATGGTGAGGGCGCGAAGTGCCTCGTCCGGATCGAGCCCGTACGCGGTGGCCAGCGCCGCGTTGTAGGGCAGGTTCCGCACGCCCGACGCGCTGCCGGTCCGGAACGCGATCGTAACGCCCGCCCGATGCAGGGCGGCGGCGTTGGCATAGATCGCGTCATACGGGTCGTCATCTCCCGGGGTGGACGTGAGCGGCCCCACGAGCACCGGGACGTCGCGTGCCGCCAGGCTGTCGGCCACGGCCCAGGCCTCGCTGCCGCCCGAGATGATCGGCTTGAGCCCGAACTCTCGTGCGAGTTCCAGCGCGCCGGTGATCTGGGCCGAGGTCGAGGCATCGAAGACCACCGGGACGCGGCCGTCGATGACCGGAATCATTGCCTCCATCTCGAGGTCGCTCCGGTCCAGCCGCCCGCCCGCCTGCTCCACCCGCTGCTTGAGCTCGGCATAGCTCTTCGCGCGCTGCAGGTAGTCCCGCAGGTTCTGGACCTGCTGGCTGACCTGACCGGCGCCGCCGCCGCCGCCGCCGCCACCACCGCCGCCGCCGAAGCGCCCGCCACCGCTGCGTGGATAGCTGATCCACATGGCGGCGTGGGGCACGACGCCCATCTCGTCGGTGGTCCAGCCGTGCAGGTCGATCAGCGCGCCGTACCCGCTCACCAGCCCGCCGGTCGCGGCCGTGAAGGCGTTGGTGATGCCGTTGACCCGCGCAACCGGAATCAGCTCGGAGTGCGGGTTCACGGCGGTGAGCGTCACGTCGTGCGGGTTGAAGTCGCCCAGTTCGCGGGTGTCGTTCCCGCCGGGCACCGAGCCGATCTCTTCGAGTCCGAGCTGGGTGCCAGAGTCGATCAACCCCGGGTAGAGGTACAGCCCGCGACCCTCGATGATCGTGGCGCCCTGCGGCACCGGGAGGTTGCGCCCCACGGCCTCGATCCGCTCGCCGCGTACAATCACGGTGCCGTCGGGAATGCGCTCGCCCACCACCGGCACGATCGTGGCCCCGCGGATCACCAGGACCTGCTGCTGCGCCGCGAGCGGTGACGCTAGCAGGAGGGCCGTCGCCACGGCGGCGATCGTCCGGCCTCGTCCCGCATCGCCCTGCGTCGTCTTCTTCATGGTGTCTCCCCCCCTTCGTCCGTCGCCGGGAATCCGGGACGCCGCTTCAGCGCCTCGATCAGCTTCTCCAGAGTCGGCGCCTTGTTGCGGTCGAAATACGTTCGTCCGTCCACCAGCGTCATTTCGACCCGGGAGGCCGGCGCGAACGGGTGGCCGCTGAAGATCGCCAGGTCCGCGTCCTTTCCCACGTCGATCGAGCCGACCCGGTCGTCGATGCCCAGCTGCCAGGCGGCGTGCAGCGTGATCATCCGGAGGGCCTCCTCCTCGGAGGCGCCGCCGTACTTGATGGCTTTCGCGGCTTCCTGATACAGCCGGCGGGCCCGCTCGTCCGAGTCCGAGTTGATCGACACCCGTACCCCGCGTTCGGCCATCAGGGCGGGGTTGTGGGCGATGGCATCCCAGGCTTCCAGCTTGTAGGCCCAATTGTCGGCGAAGGTCGAGGCGCCCGTGCCGGCCGCCACGATCTCGTCGGCGATCTTGTAGCCTTCCAGCACGTGCTGCAGGCTGGCGATCCGGAAGCCGAAGTCCTTGGCCACCTTGAGCAGCATGTAGATCTCGTCGCTGCGGTAGCTGTGCGCGTGGACCAGGCGCCGGCCCTCCATCACTTCGACCAGGGCATCCAGCTCCAGATCGCGGCGCGGTGGCATCGGGGCGGGCTGGCCCCGCGCCGAACTGCGCCGTGCCGCCTCGTAGGCCCGCCATGCGTCGCGATACTCGGTCGCGCGGGTAAACCGCTCGCGCAGGAACTGCTCCACGCCCATCCGGCTGAGGGGATACCGCCGATCCGCCGTCTGGATGCTGCGATTGGTCTGCCGCACGTTCTCGCCCAGCGCGAACTTGATGCCGGGAGGCGCGCCCTCGAAGAGCATGCTGTCCACCGGCATGCCCCAGCGGAGCTTCACGGTCGCGTTCTGTCCGCCGATCGTGTTCGCCGACCCGTGCAGGATGTTGAGGACGGTGACGCCGCCCGCCAGCTCGCGGAAGATCTCCGACTCGTCCTGCTTGAGCACGTCCTCGATCCGCACCATCGCGGTGCTGGAGAACGCGCCCTCGTTGGTCGCCTCGGACATGCTGTGCGAGTGCGCGTCGATGATGCCCGGAATGACGTACTTCCCGGTCCCGTCGATCACCTGCGCCCCGGCCGGAACGGTCACGTTCGGGCCCACGTCGGCGATCCTGCCGTCGCGGATCAGGATGGTCCCCCGCTCAATGGTGCCCCGCGTCGCGGTCATGATGGTCGCGTTGGTGATCGCCACCAGCCGCGCCGGCGGGGGGACCGGGGCCGCAAGGGCGCCGGCCGCCGGGTCCCAGGCGCTCTCCTGCGCCATGGCACTCGGCAGCGGGACGAGGGAGACGAGAACGCCGAGGAAGACGAGGGGGCTCCACCGCAACCCCGCTGCAAGCCGCATCCCGCTCATGGCCGTTTCTCTCCGGTGAAGGGGAAGGATCCGAATTCGCCGGCGGTGACGGTCCCGCTGATCCGGTTTCCGTCGACCTGGCCGCTGTAGGTCAGCGTGAACTCCTGGCCGCCGAAATTGAGGGTCAGCGCCCAGCTCATCCTGCGCCCGACCACCCGCCCGTCGCTGATGGGCGACGAGCCGAACTGCACCGTCGACATCGTGCCCGTCAGGGTCGCGCCGTTCTGGGTGACCGTCAGGGTGCCCTCGTTGGTGCCCTGGGGCGATTCCGAGACGAGCGCCCAGGTCCCGGCAACCTGGACGGCCGCTCCGCCACCACCGGGCCCGCCCGCTCCGCCCCCGCCAGCCGCTCCGCGGCCCCCGGCATTGCCCCGCGCGGCTGGAGGCGGCGCGTCGTAGCGCTTGCCGTCGACGAATACCATCTCCACCCGGCCGCTGTCGCCCAGCAGCGGGCCCTGGCTCACGACCAGATTGGCGATCTTGCCGCTTTCGATCGACCCCAGCGCCCGCTCCATCCCCGCCAGCTCCGCGGCGCGGATCGTGGCCGCCTGCAAGGCCACGTCGGCCGGCAGGCCCGCATCGATCGCCTTCCTGATGTTGCCGAGATAGGTCGCGCCCCCCGTACCGCCCGACGTCAGGGCGAAGCGCACACCGGCCGCGTGCAGCGCCGCGGGGTTGCCCTCGATCAGCTTGCGCGCCTCCGCCTCGACGGCCGTGCTGTCGCCCGGCGTCCGCACCAGCCCGACCCGGTACTTCCACCCGGTGACCTGGCTGGGCTGCGGGAAGTTGACGGCGACCGCCATGCCCAGGCCCTGGACCGCGTCGAGGGCGCGCCAGCCCTCGACGGCCCCCACCAGCACCATTTTCAGGTTGTGCTCCTTGGCCAAGCGGGCCGCGCGCCGCAACTCGTTCTCGTTCCGCGCGTCGATGAATACCGGGAGCTCGCCGCGGACCACCGGCACCAGGGCCTCCAGGCCCGCGTCGTGGGCCGGGCGTTCCGCTCCTCGCGGGTCGCTCCGCCAGCGATCGCGCACCATGCCGTAGTGCGCTGCGTCGTACAGGGTCTGCCGCTGAAAGGCGATGACCCCCATCAGCGAGCCGGGATAGGTCCCGAACCCCGCACCGTGGTACCCCACATGCTCGGCCACCGGGGCCTTGATCACCGCGTGCGGGTCGAGCGTGTCCCCGGCGGTGATCAGGGCGGAGAGCCCCCGGAAAAGGCCGCGATTCGGGGCCACCAGCAGGGTGGTGACGCCGCTTTCCCGCGCGGCCTTGAGCTCGCTGGTGCCGCCGGTCAACTCCTCGGCGACCGCCCGGTCGGCGTCCATCGGGTTGAGCCTGCCCCCGCCGCCGAACCGTCCGCCGCCGCCACCGCCGCCCTGGCCGGCAGCCTCGGTCGCGGATGGGAGGCCGATGGTCGAGGTCAGGTCGATCAGCCCCGGCGAGACGGTCTTGCCGGCGAGGTCAATGACCTGGGCGTTGGCCGGGACCTGGACGCCGGGGCCGACCGCGGCGATCAGGCCGTCCCGGATCACGATCGTTCCCCGCGGGATCACCGGGCCCGAGACCGTTTCGATCCGGGCGTTGGTCAGCGCCCAGGTTCGCCCCTGGGCGGCAAGCGGGGCGCTGACCGCGAGGAGCGGGATCCAGGCGGCTCGCAGATATCGAGGTGCCATCGTCACTCCGGTTGATGGTCGAAGGGAGGTGGGTAATCTTACTCGCCCCGGACGGCCTGCACAGCCCCGCGCCGGAGGCGGGGGCGAATGGACGGAGTTTCATTCGGGCTTGGCGCTCGGTTCATTGTTGCGCGCCCAGGATTCCGACAACCCCCGAGAACCGGAGGGGCCCATGCCCCGTGGTACGCTCAGCGCCCTCGCTCTGTTGAGCCTGTCTCTCCCCGCCTCGCTCCAGGCCATCCCGGCCTTCGCTCGGCGCTATCGAGTCAGTTGCATGCTCTGTCACAATCCGGTGCCGGCGCTCAACGCCTTCGGCGACCAGTTCGCCGCGAACGGGTTCCGGCTGGCAAGCCGGGAGCCGCCGAGGGACACGATCGCCACCGGAGACCCGCTGCTGGCCCTCGCCGCCGAGCTGCCGCTGGCCATACGACTCGACGCCTACGCCCAGGCCTACTCCAAAGGCAGTGCGGTCACCGACTTCGCGGCACCCTATATCATCAAGCTCCTCGCCAGCGGGCCGCTCTCCCGCAGCCTGTCCTACTACATGTACGTCAACCTGCTGGAGCGCGGAGAGTTCGGCGGCTTCGAGGACGCCATTCTGATCGCCGACGACATTGGGGGCGCGCCGGTCGACGCCGCGCTGGGGCAGTTTCAAGTCTCCGACCCGCTGTTCAAGCGGGAGCTTCGGCTCTCCTTCGAGGATTACGCGGTGTATCGCGCACGGGTCGGGGATGAGCCGGCGAATCTCACGTACGACCGCGGCCTGATGGTGGGGGCCGACGTCGCGGGGTTCGCGGTGACGGCCATGCTGCTCAACGGCAACGGGATCGGCGCAGTCGACGAGGAACGGCACTTCGATGACAACGACTTCAAAACGCTCGCCGGGCACGTCACCCGCGACCTCGCCACCGGGGTCCGGCTTGGCGCCTTCGGGTACTACGGCGAATCCAGCGCCGGCGGGCGGGTCAACAAGGTCAGCATGATCGGTGGGGACGGGACCCTCTCGTCCGGCAGCGTGGAGATCAACGCCCAGTACCTGCATCGGGAGGACACCGATCCGCTGTTTGCCGGGACCGATCCGACCGTCACGACCGACGGCGGCCTTCTCGAGGTGCTGGTGCGCCCCGGTAACAGTCGCTGGCACGGCTTCGCACTTTACAATCTGGTCAGCAGTACCGCCCCGATGCTTGATGTCGGGCTTGGCGGTCCGCCCGACGCGCGCCGCTACCAGACCCTGACCGGCGGCGCCGGCTATCTTGTGATGCGGAATGTGAAGTTCTCCGGTGAGGCCATGTGGGACTTCGAGCAGGAGCGGATGCGGTGGACTTTCGGATTTGTTACGGCATTCTGATCGTGGGGCTCGGCGCCGCGGCGCCGGGCGCGGCGGCGCAGCAGGGGGATTCCCTCCCGCCCGGCGTCACCACCGAGATGGTCGTCCGGGGCAAGGCGGTGTTCCTTGGCGCGGGCCTCTGTCTCGCGTGCCACGGCCCCGAGGCGAAGGGCGGGATCGGCCCCGACCTCACCGACTCGGTCTGGCTCCACGGCGACGGCGGCTTCGATTCGCTGGTCAAGGTGATCACGGACGGGGTTTCGCTCGAGGTCTCCGAGACCGGGCAGTTGATGCCGCCCAAGGGCGGCGGCGCCATCCGGGACGAGGACGTGCGCGCCGTGGCGGCGTATGTGTGGACCTTGAGCAAGCGGCAGAGTTAGCGCGAGTGCACCGCATGAGGGCGAGGCACGAAGGGGCGTGCTTTGCGGCAAGCGGATGGCCGGGATAGATTCCGATCCCCTATGACTCGAAGTCGGTGGCCGGCCGTGCTCATGGCGGCCGGCGTCACAACCGGAATCGCTCCAGACACCCAGGCCTTGCAAGGGCCTCCGGGCACCGACATCCACCTCGTATCGCTCTCCTCGCTGGCGGGCCGTCTGCACGTCGGCACAGCGCGCAACCTGACCGAGCGACCCGGCTACGACAATCAGCCCGCCTTTTCTCCCGACGGGGCGACGCTTTGGTATACCAGCATCGGCCCGGCGGGCCAGGCCGATGTTTGCCGGGTGGTGCTCCAACGCGGGGAACGGCGCTGTGTCGAGACCCGGTCGGAGTCCGAGTACTCCCCCACGCCGATGCCCGGCGGCGGGATCTCGGTGGTGCGGGTGGAGGCCGATTCCGCGCAGCGGCTCTGGCGGCTGGACGACGCAGGGCAATGGTCCCTGATCCTGCCCCAGGCCCGGCCGGTGGGCTACCACGCTTGGCTCGATTCGGACCGCGTGCTCCTGTTCCTGCTGGGCAACCCGGCGGTTGCCGTCCTGGCCAACCGGACCACCGGCCACATGGACACCGTGGCGCGGAACGTGGGCCGGTCGCTGCACCGCATTCCCGGGACCTCCACCCTGAGCTTTCCGCAGCGGATCGACACCACCTGGTGGGTCATGCGATTCGATCCCGCCGGCGCCGGCCCGGACCCGGTGGCGCCCGCGCCCGCCGGGGCGCAGGACCACGCATGGCTGCCGGACGGCTCGCTGCTCATGGCGCGTGGCAACCGGCTCTATCGCTGGACGTCGGGGACGGTGGGGTGGGAGCTGCTGCACGCGTTCAGCGAGCCGGGGCTGCAGCGGATCAGCCGGCTGGCGGTCAGCCCCGCGGGGGACCGGCTGGCGCTGGTCGGCCAGGAATCCAGGCCGTAGGGTGCCCACGGAGCAGGGCCGATGAGCCCCGCCGGTTTCTTCGCTTCGGTCAACGCCGCGTTCGACCGGGCCGCGCGCTATACGACCCATGCGCCCGACCTGCTGGCGCACATCCAGACCTGCAACGCGGTCTTCAGGGTGTCGTTCCCCATCCGGCGCGACGACGGCAGTCTCGAGGTCGTCGAGGGCTGGCGCGCGCAGCACAGCCACCACAAGTCGCCCACCAAGGGCGGCATCCGGTTTGCGCCGGGCGTCCACGAGGACGAGGTCATGGCCCTCGCCGCCCTCATGACCTACAAGTGCGCCATCGCGGACGTGCCCTTCGGCGGGGCCAAGGGCGGCATTCGGATCGACCCGGGGCGCTACACGGTGACGGAGCTGGAGCGGATCACCCGGCGCTATGCCTTCGAGCTGATCCGCAAGAACTTCATCGGGCCCGGTCTCGACGTCCCGGCGCCGGACTACGGCACCAGCTCGCGCGAGATGGCCTGGATCGCGGATACCTTCGCCCAGCTGCGTCCCGAAGAGTTGAACGCCCTGGCCTGTGTGACCGCCAAGCCGGTCGGGCAGGGGGGGATCCGCGGCCGCACCGAGGCGACCGGCCGCGGGCTGGCCTTCGGGGTCAGCGAAGCATGCCGCGACCTGTCGTTCATGGCGCGGGTCGGACTCAGCTCGGGGCTGGCCGGCAAGCGCATCGTGGTCCAGGGCCTGGGGAACGTGGGCTACCATGCCGCGAAGTTCCTGTCGCAGGGCGGTGCCGTCCTGGTGGGGCTCGCCGAGCGGGAGGGGGCCCTGCACCATCCCGACGGCCTGGAGCTCGAGGCCGTGATGGCCCACCGGACCGCCACGGGATCCTTGCTCGGGTTTCCCGGGGCCACCGACCTCAACACCAGTGCCGCCGCGCTCGAGCTGCCCTGCGACCTCCTGGTGCCCGCCGCGCTGGAGCGTCAAATCACCGAAAGCAACGCCGCCCGGATTCAGGCCCGGATCATCGCCGAGGGCGCCAACGGTCCGACCACGCCGGAAGCGGACGAGATCCTGTTCGTCCGCGGCATCCAGGTGCTGCCCGATATTTTCATCAACGCCGGAGGGGTGACCGTTTCGTACTTCGAGTGGCTGAAGAACCTCTCGCACGTCCGGTTCGGCCGTATGGAGAAACGGTTCGAGGAAGACGCGTTCGCCAGGCTGGTTCGGGCGATCGAGGCGAGCACCGGCACGACCTTCCCCGACCAGGAGCGCGGCCGGCTGGTGCACGGCGCGAATGAAGAGGACATCGTCAACAGCGGGCTGCAGGAGACCATGGTGACCGCCTGGCACGAAATCCGCCGGACCCAGGACCGTTTGCAGGGCCAGGTCGATCTGCGGACCGCCGCCTTCATCAGTGCGATCGACAAGATCGCGCGCTCGTACGGGGACCTTGGAATCTTTCCGTGAGCGACTTGACCCTCGGGACCGCCGCCCGGTAGGATGCGGCTTCCCGCATCTCGCTTCTGATCGTCGGAGGACGCTATCCGTTTCAAGCCGTTCACCGCGTTACGCCCCCCTCCCGCGCTGGCCGCGCGGGTTGCCGCGCCGCCGTACGATGTCGTCACCCGTGCCGAAGCCGCCCGGCTGGCCGAGGGGAAACCCGAGAGCTTCCTTCATATCGGCCGCTCGGACATCGACCTGCCCGCCGAGGCGGACCCGCACGGGCCCGAGGTCTACGCGCGCGCCCGGGCCAGCCTGGAGCGCTTCATCGGGGAAGGCATCCTGGCGCGCGACGACCGCCCCGCCCTGTATCTCTACGAGCTGACGATGGAGGGGCGGGCCCAGACGGGAGTGGTGGGGTGCGTGCACATTGACGACTACGCCCGCGATGTCATCCGCAAGCATGAGAAGACCCGGAAGGACAAGGAGGATGACCGCACTCGGCACGTGCTGACGCTCCAGGCCAACGCCGAGCCGGTGATTCTCAGCTTCCGCGACGATCCACGGCTGGACGCGCTGATCACCGATGGCGTGCAGGCGCCGCCGCTCTACGACTTCGTGACCGAGGACGGCGTACGCCAGCGCGTCTGGGCCGTGACCGACCCGGCGGCGTTCGTCGAGGCCTTTGCCCGCGTGCCTGTCGTCTACGTCGCGGACGGTCACCATCGCTGCGCCAGTGCCTGGAGGGCCGGGGAGGAGCTGCGCGCCGCCAACCCCGCCCACACCGGCCGCGAGGAGTACAACTGGTTTCTCGCCGTGCTCTTTCCCGCCGGCCGGTTGCGCATCCTGCCCTATCACCGGGTGGTGCAGGATCTTCACGGCCTCGATCCGGCCGGCTTTCTGGAACGGCTGCGCGAGATCGGCCGGGTAGTCCCGGCGCACGAGCCGTCGCCGCCCCGCCCCGGGAGCTTCGCGCTCTATCTTGCGGGCCGCTGGCACCTGCTGGTGCTGGAGCCCGCGAGCATTCCGGACGATCCGGTTCGCTCGCTGGATGCGGCGCTGCTGGAAGAGCGGGTCCTCGGTCCGGTGCTCGGCATCACCGACATCAGGGCCGACCCCCGGGTGGATTTCGTCGGCGGGATCCATGGAACCCCGGAGCTGGAACGCCGGGTCGACGCCGGAGAGGCGGCCTTGGCCATCGCGCTCCATCCGGTCACGGTCGAGCAGCTGATGGCGATCGCCGACGCGGGGGGCATCATGCCGCCCAAGACGACCTGGTTCGAGCCCAAGCTGAAGAGTGGGCTGTTCGTGCATACCCTGGATGGAGGGGCATCGGCTACATGACGAAAGTGCTGGTCGCCGACAAGTTCGAAAAGGTTGGCCTCGACGGTCTGCGGGAGCTGGGCTGCAAACTGGCGTATCAGCCCGACCTTGCGGCAAGCGGCCTCCCCGCCGCGCTGCACGAGCTGGATCCCAAGGTGCTCATTGTCCGCAGCAAGAAGGTGAACGCGGCCGCGCTCGAAGCGGGCGCGGGCCTCAGCCTGGTGATCCGCGCCGGCGCGGGGATCGACACGATCGACGTCCCCGCCGCGTCGCGCCTGGGAGTGTTCGTCTCCAACTGCCCCGGCAAGAACAGCATCGCGGTGGCGGAGCTGGTGCTCGGGCTGTTGCTGTCCCTCGACCGGCGCATCCCGGACCAGGTGGCGGACCTGCGCGCCGGCAGCTGGAAGAAGTCGGAGTACAGCAAGGCCCGCGGCCTGCAGGGCCGCACCCTCGGTATCGTCGGGCTGGGGCAGATCGGCCGTGAGGTGGCCCGGCGCGCCCAGGCGTTCGGCATGCGCGTCGTGGCCTGGTCGCGCCAGCTCACCACCGAGGACGCCACCCGCCTCGCCATCGGCTATTGCCAGACCCCGCTGGAGGTGGTGCGCCAAAGCGACGCGGTCACCGTGCATGTGTCCGCGACCGCCGAGACCCAGCATCTTGTCAACCAGGAGTTCCTGGACGCGATGCGGCCGGGCGCCTACCTGATCAATACCTCGCGCGGCTCCGTCCTGGACGAGCGGGCGGTTGCCGACGCGGTGCGCAAGAAGGGCCTTCGCGTCGCCCTGGACGTCTACGATCAGGAGCCCGGCGGCAGCAGCGGGGAATTCAAGCCCGCCATCGCCGAGCTGCCCCTGGTCTACGGCACGCACCACATCGGCGCCTCCACCGAGCAGGCCCAGGTGGCCATCGCGCACGAAGTGATCCGCATCGTCCAGGAGTTCCTGGCCACGGGGGGCGTGCCCAACTGCGTCAACCGTCTGGCCAAGAGCCACGCGACGCACGTGCTGGCGGTGCGGCACCAGAACCGGCCCGGTGTGCTGGCGCATGTGTTCGCCGTGCTGGCCGATTTATCGATCAACGTCGAGGAAGTCGAAAACATCATCTATCACGGCGCCCAGGCGACGCTCGCCCGGGTGCACCTCTCCGGCGACCCCGGCCCGGAGGCCATGAGCCGGATCCGCAACGGGAACGGCTTTATCCTGAGCGCCGAAGTCCGGCCCATCCAATAACCATCATGACCAGCACCCTGACCGGCCGCGATCGCATCGCCAACTTCGGCGCCGGCCCCGGCGCCCTGCCCGAGCCCGTCCTGCGCGAGGCCCAGCGCGACCTCTGGAACATCGGCGGATCGGGGATCGGCATCCTCGAGCACAGCCACCGGGGCAAGCTGTTCGAACGCGTGCTGGGCGACGCGGAACAGGAGATCCGGCGCCTGGCGGGCGTGACGGACGAGTACCACGTCCTGTTCATTCAGGGCGGCGCCTCGCTGCAGTTCGCGATGGTACCCATGAATCTGCTGCCCGCGGGGCGCACGGCGGACTACCTCGTCACCGGGGTCTGGTCGCAGAAGGCGCTCAAGGAAGCGCGGTTGCTCGGCACCACCCACGTCGCCGCGACCGGCGAGGCGGATGCCTTCACCCGCATCCCCGCGCCCGAGGCGATCCGCTACTCCGGGCAGCCGGCGTATGTGCACCTCACCACCAACAACACCATCTACGGCACGCAATGGGCCGCCCTGCCCCCGGTCCCCGACGGCGTCCCGCTCGTCGCCGATGCGTCGAGCGACATCTTCAGCCGGCCCCTCGAGCTGCCGAAGTATGGGGTGATCTATGCCGGGGCCCAGAAGAACCTGGGGCCGTCGGGAATCACCCTGGTGCTGGCGCGCAGGGATCTGGTGGAGGGTGGTGCCCAGCAACTGCCCAGCATGCTCCAGTACCGGACCTACGCCAGGGAGCGGTCGCTCTATAACACGCCACCGACGTTCGCCATCTATGTAGTGGGGCTGGTGGCGAAGTGGATCCAGGCGCAGGGCGGGCTGGCCGCGATGGCCGCGCGCAACGAGGCCAAGGCCCGGCTGCTGTATGACTTTCTGGACCAGAGCGCATTCTTCCGGGGGTCCGTGGAGCCCGCCAGCCGCTCGCGAATGAACGTGTGCTTCCGAAGTCCCAGCGAGGCGCAGGATGCCGAGTTCATCGCGGCGGCCGCCGACCGCGGCCTCAACGGCCTGAAGGGCCACCGCTCGGCGGGCGGAATGCGCGCCAGCCTGTACAACGCCGTCACCCTCGAGCAGGTCGGCGCCCTGGTGGATTTTATGCGGGAGTGGGAGGCCGCTTCGCCCTCGTCCTGACCCTCCGGACAATGGCGCTCAACCCCTGGCTCCGCATCATGCCGAGCGTCTCCTCCAGCCCGAGGCGATGCAACAGATCCTCCGGCATGGCCGCCACCGCGTCGCACGGGGCGCCGTCCAGCGAGTGCACCAGCAGCGAGACGAACCCGCGCACCGTGGGCGATTCGCGCGGTACGTCGGCATGCAGATGGAAAGCCCCGTCCCTGTCGACCATCCAGAGAAAAACGGGCGTCTGGCACTCGTGCACCCGATGCTCCTCCCGGTCGCGCGTTTCGCGCAGCGCTTCGGGCAGGGCCGGGAGTCGGCGCGCCAGGTCGAGCAGTGCCTCCAGCCGGGTGTCCCGATCGGCCCCGCTGAAGCGCCGGATGTACTTCTCGAGCAGGGGAAGCCCGGACGTCCCGATCTCCGAATCCGTCATGCCGAAGTATAGGCTTTTTGAGGTGCCGTGCCGGTCGTGAGTCTGCCCACGCCCCTGGTGTCGACGGCGTGGCTGGCGGAGCACCTCGGCGCGCCAGGGCTGATCCCGCTGGACGCGTCGTGGTACCTGCCGGCGTCTGGCCGCGACCCCGCTGCCGAGTATCGGACGGCGCACCTTCCGGGGGCCCTGTTCTGGGATCTCGATGCCCTGAGCCGGGAGGATACCGACCTGCCGCACATGATGCCGGCGCTAGCGCTGCTGGCCGCCGCCCTGGGGCGGATGGGCATCGGCAACGACAGCGCCCTCGTGTGCTACGACGGCTCCGGTACCAACTTCAGCGCTGCCCGCGCGTGGTGGATGCTTCGGGCCATCGGTCATGCGCGCGCCGCAGTGCTGGATGGCGGCTTGCCCAAATGGCGGGCGGAAGGCCTCCCGCTCACCGATCGCGAGCCGCGACGCGGCGCGGTGACCTACACCCCCGCGCCGCGCGAGGGCGCCTTTGTCGGACTGGAGCAGGTCCGCCGTGCGATGGAGAAGGGTGGTTCGCAGCTGGTCGACGCGCGCGGGGCCGGTCGCTTTCGCGGCACGGAGCCGGAGCCTCGGCCGGGGGTTCGGTCCGGGCACATTCCCGGCGCTCTCAATCTCCCGCACGCCGAGCTGACGGCTCCGGACGGCACGCTGCTTCCCGCCGGGGCCTTGGCCGAGCGCTACCGGGCGGCGGGCGTGGACCTGACCCGGCCCGTCATCGCCTCCTGCGGCTCGGGGGTGTCTGCCTGTGCGCTGGTTCTGGGCCTGCAAGCCCTCGGGCACACGGAGCACACGGTGTATGACGGCTCCTGGACGGAGTGGGGCGGGCGTGACGACACGCCCATCGGTCGTTGAGTCGCAAGGTCGTCCAGCCGCCCCTGGCTGTTCCTCCGATCAGCAGCGCTTGACCAACCCGGCCGGGTACGCGTGAAACGGCAGCAGCCGGCGGGCCGCCTCCGCGTGCGGCAGCCGGTCGACGCAGCGGCCTCGCGCGGCCAGGCGCAGGTGGAGGCGGTGATTGCCGGGGTCTCTTCGCGACGCTGCTTCCAACTGCTCTCGCGCGGCGCCCGGCGCGCTGACCCGGACGGAGCGGAGCTGGGTCCAACTCAGCAGCGCCAGCAGGACCAGCGCGGCGAAGCTCCCCACCGCGCCCGCCACGCGCAGGCGTGGTGGCGGCGCGCGATCCAGCACTGGCCGGGTTTCCGGCAGCAACAGCCCCACGAGGGCGGCGGTCAGGAGAACCGGCGCGGGCGACAGCAACACCGCGTCAAACGCGCCCGCGACCAGGACGGCGACCAGCACCCCGCTCAGCGCCATGCTGCGGCCCTCGCTGTCGGGGTCCCCCTGACCGGCGCGGCGCAATGCCACCAGCAGCGCCGCGCCCCCGGCGAGCGCGAAGAGCAGGGCCCCCGCCGGACCGCGCTCGGTGAGAAACGCGACCCAGTCGCTGCTGGGCCAGGGATTGGTCGGGATCGGGTCGTACCCCGCAAAGGACGGATCGCCCGGTGTGGTGACCCGCGGGTAGTGAACGAACCAGTTGCCCGGTCCCACGCCGAGGACGGGGTCGTCCTCCAGCAGGCGGAGCGAGTTCCGGTACTGCACCACGCGACCCCGTCCCGAGCCGTCCGTGTAGTCCAGCAGGCCGCGCAGGGAGTCCCGGTACGGAGATTCCGAGCTCCAGGAAAGGCGATTCGGCAAGGTCGCCGCCAGCGCCGCCCCGGCGAGCACCGCCGTGACGGTCAGCGCGAGGCCGCGGCTCCCGACGCTCAGGCGCCAGGCGCGACAGCGCAGCGCCACCAGCGCCACCGCGGCGATGCCGCCGAGGCCCGCGAGCCAGGCGGCACGGGAACGTGAGAGCGCCACGGCTGCGCTGACGATCAGCAGGCCGGTGAATCCCAGCAAGCGCGGCGGTAAGCGCCTGGCGCCGAGGGTAGGGACCAGCAGGGCGGGGAGCGCGATAATCGCGTAGTGGGCCAGGAAGTTGCGGTTACCGAAGGTGCCTCCCGGCACGCGCTCCGCCACGAAGAACTCCGATTGCAGGCCATACGCCTGAAGCAGGCCGGTGAGGGAGGCCACGACGGCTGACCCCGCGACGGCCGCCATCGCCCATCGCGCGGACGCGGTTCCCGCCATCGACCGGCCGAGCCAGAAGACCACGGCCGCCGAGAGGGACATGCCGAGCGCGGACGCGGCCAGCCACCGGTTGACGGCCAATAGCGCGGAAACCATGCTGACAACAAGGGACGCGAGCAGCAGCAGGTCGATCACCCCCAGGCGAACCCGCCGGGTGCCGGGGAGCAGGAGGCCGAGGCCGAGCAGGGCGGTGGAATGGAGGGCGAGGGCCTTGGGGACCAGGTGGCGTTCCAGGTCCATTCCACCGGACGGAACCCCTGCGAGGGCCACCGCCAAGCTGCCGGCCCCAAGCAGCAACGCTGTTCCGTGCGCGCGCCAGCGTTCCATGAGGCCCGCAGTATAGCCGACCGGGACTACATTTGATTGCATGAGCGTCGAGCCCCCCCCCGAACCCGAGCCGCGCGCCGCCCTGGTGGTCACGGACCTGCCGATTGCCATCTCGGTCGCGCCGCTCGAGGACGAGCGTACCCCCGAGGGAATGGTTTGTCTCGGTACCTCATTGCAAGGGAGACTGGTGGCCCGATGCGTCGTTCCCCCCGAGGCCGCGGACGTCCTGGTCGAGCGCGACCTCTTTATTGAACCGGTTCGGCTGGCGCTGGCGGCCCAGGAGGCCCCTCCTGGGCTTCAGTGCCGGCTGTTCGCGCTGGTGGAGCTCTCGATCGAACCGGAGGTGCGCGAGGAGGAGGAGGCGGAGCCCTGGGTGGCAAGCGTACCATCCTCCAACTATGAGCGGGCCATTGCCCCCGACGACGAGGAGGGTCCCGGGGAAGAGGCGGAGGAGGATGGGGACCGGCAGGCCGCGGTGCTGCTGGGCCACATCGTCCGCTTTGCGGGGGACCGGCGGCATCCGCAGAACCTGGCCCTCGAGGCCGCCGACGTTCTTGCCACCATCGTGGCCGGCAAGGTCTCCGAGGTCGTCGACAAGGTGATCGAGGACTTGCTGGAGAATGAGAATGGGAATGGGAACGGGAACGGCGACGCGGGATCGGGGATTGGGGATTAGCGCTTCAGGATTAGAATCCGTGGACTCACCCTCCAGCCCTTCGAAGGAGTTGTGCCCATGACTGCCAACGTCAAGCCCTCTGTCATCCCGATCGCGGAGCGTGGCTATGCAACGCCCGATGTGCTCGTCAGCACGACCTGGGTGTGGGAGCGCCGCGCGGATCCCTCGGTCCGGGTCATCGAGTCGGACGAGGATCTGCTGCTCTATCACACCGGCCACATCCCCGGGGCGGTCAAGCTCGACTGGATCACCGACCTCAACGACCCCCTGATCCGCGACTACCTCGACCGCGACCGCATGCAAGCCTTGCTCCGCGCCAAGGGGATTTCCCGGGACACGACCGTGGTCTTCTACGGCGACAAGAACAACTGGTGGGCGTGCTACGCCTTCTGGGTGCTCAAGCTCTTTGGGCTGGAGAACCTCAAGGTCATGGACGGGGGACGGCTGCTCTGGGAGAAGGAGGGTCGCGAGCTCTCGACCGAGACCCCCGCCTACCCACAGGGTGACATCACCGTTTCGTCCCGGGAGGACAAGCGCATCCGGGCCTTCCGCGACCAGGTGCTGGCCCACAGCGCCGGCAAGGGCCAGTTGGTCGACGTCCGGTCTCCGGAGGAATTCCGCGGCGAGCGCATGCACATGCCGGACTATCCCAACGAGGGCGCGGTGCGTGGCGGCCACATCCCGGGCGCCAGGAGCATTCCCTGGGCCAAGGCGGTGGACCCCGACAGCCACACCTTCAAGACCGCGGCGGCGCTGCGCAACCTGTATCAGGACGAGAACGGGCTTGCCCCCGACGGGGACACGATTGCGTACTGCCGGATCGGCGAGCGCTCCTCCCACACCTGGTTCGTGCTGACCTACCTGCTCGGCTTCAAGCAGGTTCGCAACTACGACGGGTCCTGGACTGAATGGGGCAACTCGGTGGGTGTGCCGATCGAGAAACCCTAGGTGGGGCCCCACCTCCCGGTCCCATGACCGCCCCGACCTACGACCGCCTCACCCCACCCACCGCTGGGGAGGTCATCCGCAAGAGCGACGCCGGGCTCCATGTGCCGGACCGGCCCGTCGTCCCCTTCATCGAGGGGGACGGCACCGGCCCGGATATCTGGCGCGCGTCCCGGCGGGTGTTCGACGCCGCGGTGGCCCAGGCCTACGGGGACCGCCGCCGTATCGTCTGGTTCGAGGTCCTGGCCGGAGAAAAGGCCAGGAGCGAAACGGGGGACTGGCTTCCCGAGGATTCCCTGCGCGCCATTCGGCACCACCTGGTGGCGATCAAGGGGCCCCTCACGACGCCGGTCGGCGGCGGGTTTCGTTCGCTCAATGTCACCCTGCGGCAGCAGCTCGACCTCTTCGCCTGCGTCCGGCCCGTGCGCTGGTTCGAGGGCGTGCCGTCTCCGGTCAAGCGGCCGGAGCAGGTCGATATGGTGATCTTCCGCGAGAACACCGAGGACCTCTACGCCGGCATCGAATACCGGGCCGGCACGCCGGAGGCTCGAAAGCTGGTGCGTTTCCTCCAGGAAGAACTGGGCGCCAGGTCGATCCGCTTTCCGGCCACCAGCTCCATCGGAATCAAGCCGGTTTCGGAGGACGGTTCCCGGCGCCTGGTCCGCGCCGCCATCGACCATGCCCTGGCGCAGAACCGAAAGAGCGTGACCCTGGTGCACAAGGGCAACATCATGAAGTACACCGAGGGCGCCTTCCGGGACTGGGGCTACGCCCTGGCGCGCGAAGTATATGGGGCGGTGGAAATCGACGGGGGGCCCTGGTGCCGGCTGCCGGCCGGGCTGGTGGTCAAGGATGTGATCGCCGACGCGTTTCTCCAGCAGATCCTCACCCGGCCCGCCGAGTACGACGTCATCGCCACACTGAACCTGAACGGCGACTACATCTCGGATGCCCTGGCCGCCCAGGTCGGGGGCATCGGCATCGCGCCCGGGGCCAACATCAACTACGAGACCGGGCACGCGGTGTTCGAGGCCACCCACGGCACCGCGCCCAAGTATGCCGGCCTGGACAAGGTCAATCCGGGCTCGCTGATCCTGTCGGGCGAGATGATGCTTCGCTACCTCGGCTGGGTCGAGGCTGCGGATGCCATCGTGCGGGGGTTGGAGCGCGCGATCGCGGACCGCATCGTCACCTACGACTTCGCCCGCCTGATGGAAGGCGCCCACGAGGCCCGGACCAGCGAATTCGCCACGGCCCTGATCGAGCGGATGTAGTCGGGCCCGCTCAGCGGATGCGCTCGCGCAGCCGGGCCAGCGAATCCGCCGGGAGCGGAGGGACCGCCGACAGGGCCACCGCCACGCTGTCCCCTTCCCGCCACTGCTCAAGGTGGAGGACGCGGTCCTCCAGCAGGTAGACCAGCCGAAGCCGCGCACCAGCGTGTTCCACCCGCGCGGGAACCATGCCGTCCACCAGGCGCAGCCGGCCTCCCAGCGAGCGGATCCCCTCTTCCAGGCTGGTCGGAAGCCAGGTGAGCACACGCCGGTCCAGCGACGCCCTTTCCTGTAGCGCGAAGGGAGCGGCCGGCAGGGTCATCTGCTCGGCCGCGGCGCGGGCCTTCGCGGCCAGCCGCGCGGCGCTGTCGGCAAGAGACTGCGGCCGCGGCGCGGGCGCGGCGGCGCCCAGGGGCTGGTTGCTCCGCGCCGCGTCGCGACGAGCTTCCGCGCTCGATTCCGCGCGGGCCCCCGTGACCATCAGCTCCTCGAGTCTGGGGGCGGAGTCGGAGTCGAGCCGTTGCCGGCCCGGCCGGGCGGGGGACTCGGCCTCACGCTCTTCGCCGGAGACGGAGCCCGACGCGGCTGGCGGCTCGGCGGGCTCCGGAGCGGAGGCCTGGACTCGATCGTCGACGGCGATGTCCTGTCCGGCAGGCGCGGAGGCGCCATCGGCCTCGAACGATTCGGCCGCCGGGGCCGCGCGCCGCAGTTCGCCTCGTCCGACATAGCCCAGCCCCGCGGCGGCGACCAGGCTGGCGGCCCAGGCGAGACCGCGGAACGGACCGCGCCGGGGGCGCCGCACGATCGGCCGCACCAGGGGAGCGGCCGGCGTCGCCCGCTCCGGCAGCCCGATCGCTTCCACCAGCTGATCGGCCTCCACGGCCATGGCGCGCTCGGCCTCCAGCCGGTCGCGGCACTCGGGGCAGCCGGCCAGATGCTGCCGGATCGGCTCCAGCTCCGCCGAAGGGATTTCCCCATCGGTGAGGGCGGCCAGTATCCCGTCGTCAAGATGCTGCATGGCGTTGTTCCTCCTCCGCGCGATACGCCTCGACCAGCCGCTTGCGCGCGCGGGAGAGCGTGGTTCCGATCGCCCCCCGGGCCAGCCCCAGGGTGGCGGCGATCTCGTCGTAATTGAACCCTTCCGCCTTGAGCAGCAGGGCCTCCCGGTCCCGCTCGGTCAGGGTGGCGAGCGCGGCGCGCACCTGCGCGACGCGCTCCCCCCGGTCAAACTCCTCATCGGGCGCCGGGGCCGTCCGCGGTGCGTCATCGCGATAGAGCTCCAGCAGGCGGCCCCGCCGCACGGCGGTGCGGCCCTCTTCGCGCACCAGGTTCAGGGCCACCGCGAAGAGCCAGGGTCGGGGGTTCCTCGGTGGGGCTACCGTCGCCCGCGTGAAGACTTCCTGCGCGATCTCTTCCGCCCGCTCGCGGTCGCCCGTGCGGCGGTAGAGCATCCGCACGAGCGATTCGTGGTACTGGGTGAAGAGCCCCGCGAGGGATTCCGTCATTGACCCCTGAACCGTGCCACCAGCCGTTCCAACTCCCCGGCCCGCCACGCCGCCGTCCCTCCGGCCTCCAGCCGAATGCTTGCGGCGCGTCCGGCCACGATCACGTTATCGCCCACCGCGAGCCAGTCGGCCAACTCGGGCAACGCGCGCACCAGCGCGAAGTAGGCCTCGCTGAACGGCGCGACCGCCGTGACCGGGAGGCTATCGGCATGGGCCAGGTCCGTCCAGACGCCCAGCCGCTGCACGAAGAGCCGCCCGCCCGCCCGCCGCCGCTCGCCCGCCGAGGCGCCCACTGCGGCCAATTGGTCTTCCCTCGCGTCGTCGAGGGAGGCGAGCGACTTGGCGGCCGCCAACTCCGCGCTCCGCGCGGCCCGCTCGAAGGCCTCCTGGCCCACCTGGCTCGACGGCGTGGCGGCGTTGACCCTGAGCTCTTCCAGGCGTAGTTCACCCGACGCGATGACGGCCTCCGGCTCCAGCACCAGGTAGGAAGTGTATTCCGTCAGAATGCCGTAGCGCAGGCCCAGATCCCGGATCTGGGCGATCAGGGCAGGGGTCTGGCCCTCCAGCCGGGCCTGCCGGGTCAGCTCCCCGATCCGGCGGGCCGCCCAGAGGGCCGGGATGTAGTCGTGATCGGGCTGGTGTCGGGGGAATACCGCACGGGTGGCGAACCGGTGACGCCGGCCGTCGCGCTCCCCCTCCAGCACCACGTCTCCCGATCCGGTTCCCTCATAGCGGCCGAACAGCACGAGGTCCTCCCCGGCATAGAGATCGGGCAGCTCGGCGGGCGCCACGTCCAGCAACTCGACCGGCGCGGAGACCAGCCGCAGGTTCATTAGCACGGGAGCGTCAAGCCGGCGCAGCACCGCGCCGACCGCGGTCTCCACGTTGGCACCGGGACCGACGTACTCCACCCGCCCGCGTCCTTCGACGGCCAGCCGATCGAGCAGATAGGTGTTCACATCGTGTCCCACACCGATAGGGAAGATCCTGGCGCCGCCACGACGCGCCGCGGCCGCCGCGGCAATCCGTTCCGGAGACTGTTCGCCGACGCTCGGCAGGCCGTCGGTCAGGAAGATCACCTGGCGCAGCCGGCCCCGCCGGTCATCGGCCTCCAGAACGGTCCGCAGCGCTTCGGCGATGTTGGTCCCCCCGCGGGCGGCCAGCCGATCGATGAACTCCCGCCCCTCGGCCAGAAACGGCCTGGTCGCCGGAGACCAGCCATCCCGAAACTCGGTCACCCCGTTCGCGAACGCGACGATACGGAACCGGTCGCGCGGGCCCAGGCTGCCAAGGGCCTGGAGCAGGGCCGCCTTCGCCTGCTCGAGCTTGGCCCCGGCCATGGAGCCGGAGACATCCACCACCAGGGTCAGGTCGCGGGAGAGCGGGGCCACGGATTCTCCAGCCGGCGGCGAAAGCACCAGCATGAAATGGCGATCCCGCCCGCCCGGGGCGTGGGTCACGACGGTGGTGCCGACCGCGCCGGAACGGAGCGGGAAGAACAGCTCCAGTTCGCCGGCGGGCCTGGCGTGGATCCGGGTGACCTGCTCGCGGCCCTCGTGGGTCGTCCGCGCCTCGTGGGTGGGGGAGTAGGGCCTTCCGAATCGCCGGGAGTCCGCTGCGCGGATGACGAGGTCGATCTCGCCACCAACCCGGGCCCCCAGCGGATAGCGAAGCCGGAACGCGGCGTCGTCGCGCTCGAGCACCTGGGTGTAGCGGAGAATCACTTTGCGCGTCTGGCCCGGCTCGATCGGAAAGACCTGGGCCCGGACCAGACCGTTGCCGGCCAGCGTGAGCAGGGCGGGGTCGCGCCGCTTGCGGACGATTTCCTCGTAGATCGCGCGAGCCTTGGCCGCGTTCAGCATTTCGCCCTTGAGCTCCAGGTCGCCCTGAAACAGGGAGAAGTCCGTGAAGACCGCCTCGCCCGGCATGGGGTAGAGGTAGGACCCTTCGGCCACGCGAGGCGTGTCGTTGCGGAACAGCTCTTCGACTTCATAGCGTGCGATCCGGCCGTCGAGCCGGATCCGCACCGACGATGCCACCCGCGCGACGCCGGCCGTGGCTCCTCGTCCCTCGGGTTCGATCCAGCCCTGCGCCCCGGCCGTCGCCGGCGAGGCGACGAGGGCGGCGGCCAGTAGTGCTCGCGGCAGCATGGCGACGCTCCAGTGAGGTGTCGGGCGGGGGATGCATGTGTGGGGCTGAGTTGCACACCGACGGGCCAAGCGGACCAGGGACGATGCGGCAAGGCCCGGCCCCCTCGCGGGGAGCCGGGCCCTGGCCGACAAGACGCGGAGCCGATCCTTACGGCTGGAACGTCACCTTCATGGGAAGGGACTGATCGACCATGGTCCCGTCTCCCAGTTGTCCGAACTGGTTGTCGCCCCAGCAGTAGGCCACGCGGCCCGTGGTGACACCGCAGGAATGCGTAATCCCCGCGCTCACGACGCTGAAGTTGAAGCCGCCACCCACCGGGACCGGCGAAGTCGCCTGCCCGAGGGCACCGTTGCCGAGCTGGCCGCTGCTGTTGAGGCCCCAGCAGAACGCGAGGCCGCCCGTGGTAAGGCCGCAGGTGTGATTCTCGCCCGCGCTGAGCGAGGCGAAAGTAAGGCCACCCCCGACCGGCACGGGCGTATTGCTCGACGCGATGCCGCCATTGCCCAGCTGGCCACTGGCGTTGTTGCCCCAGCACCAGGCGGAACCGCCGATGTCGATGGCACAGGTATGAGCCCCGCCCGCGGTGATCGCGGTAAACGACATCACGGTCATCACCGCCGTCGGCAGCGTCATGTTCGTATTGGTACCGTCGCCCAGCTGGCCGCTGGCATTGTTGCCCCAGCACACCGGGCCACCGGTGGCCGTCACGGCGCAGCTGTGCAGGCCGCCCGCGGCCACGTCGCGGTAGGTAACCGGCAGGGTGACCACGACGGCGGTGTCCTCAAAGGATGGGAAGTTGAACGGACCACCCTGGCCCAACTGGCCCTCCGTATTGGAGCCCCAGCAGAAGGCCCGACCACCGGGAGTCAGGCCGCAGGAGTGGGTCCCGCCCGCGTCCATCTTGACGAAGACCTGGGGACCGAAAAGGTGTGTCGGCGAGGGTCGCTCGACCCTGCTGTCGTCGCCCACCCGCCCGTCGACGTTCTTGCCCCAGCAGAAGGGGTTGAAGGAGCGGGTCGGCGCGCAGCTGTGGAAGGGCCCGGCATCCACCGACGAGAAGGTCAGCGCGCCGGCCAGCGCAGTGGGCTGGGGCACGGAGAACACCGGCCCGCTCCCTGCCGCCGCCTGGCCCAGGCCAAGCTGGCCGTCGCCGTTGAAGCCCCAGCAGTACACCACACCGCCCTCGTCGAGCGCGCAGGTGTGGCCTCCCGCCGAGATCGACGCGAAGACGATGGTGCCGGCGGCGCTGAAGCCCACCGGGGCGAGTCCGTTGATCGTGACGTTCACCGTCTTGGGCCCGCCGGTCGCGCCAAGGGTCCAGCTGCTCGCCGCGCGGCCGTTGGCGTCCGTCGAGCTTGACGCGGGGCTGACCTGCCCGGCGTCTCCCACAGGGGTCCAGGTCACGGTGACGTTCGAGACCGGGTTGTCGAATTGGTCGAATACACGCACCACCAGGGAATCCGGCAGTTGCGATCCCGGCGGCGCGGACTGGTTGTTTCCACCCACGATCGTGATCTTGGCCGCCGGGGCCGACGTCGCCGTGGCGTTGAAGCTCACCGGGGGCACGCCCGCGACGGTGGCGGTGACGGTCTGCACGCCGGAAACACCGCCCAGGGTCCAGGTGACGCTGGCGATCCCATCGGCATCGGATGCCGCAGTGGGGCTGCTCAGGGAGCCGCCGCCCAGCGTGACATTGAAGACCACGGTGACGCCGGCCTTGGCGTTGTTGAACGCGTCGGTGACCTTGACCGCGATGTCGACCGGGAGGGTCGCGCGCACCGGCGCTACCTGGTTGTCGCCCGCCGCCACCACGATCTGGCTGGCCGGCGCTGCCGAAGCGGTTGCCGAAAAGATCACCGGCGTCGCCCCTGACAACTCCGCGCGAACCGACTGGGTGCCGATGACGCTGCCGAGTCGCAGGGTTGCCTCGGCCAGACCGTCCGACTCCGTGGTCGATTGGCTGGGGGTCACCTGGCCACCGCCGGAAATGATCGTCCAGCTGATGATGGCGCCGGCAACGGGGTCGCCATTCTGATCCACCGCCTGCACGATAAGCGGCTCACTCAGGAGCGCACCGACGATGCCGGATTGGCCCAGCCCGTCCACCGGGACGATGCTGACGATCCGTGGCCCGGTGGTCAGCTCGCTGCTGCAACCGGGCATGAGAGCCGCCGGGGCGGCTAGCGCGAAGAGAGCTAGACGACGCAGAACGCGACGGGGCATGCTTGATCCTCCAAGAGGACGCGATCTCTGGTGGTCGGCAGCCTCGGCCCGACCTGTTCGGACCGGCGCGCCGCCACAGGGCGGATGCCAGTAACTGACTGATGTCGCGGGACTTCGGTGTTTCTCCAACCTAATGCGCCGGCCCCGTTTGCGCCCCAACCGCCGGGCGATCTGGACGCCTCCCCAGAGCCGTACCACGCGCGAGAAACCCACTGGCGCCAAGCGGTGAGCAAGATCCAAGCCGAGCAGCCACATGGGGTTGACCCAAGGGGTTGGCGACACGTAGCTTACCTGCCCGCCGCTCCCCGCCGGTTGGGACGTCGTGGTGGTTGTAGCTCAAGCGGTTAGAGCGCCGGACTGTGGCTCCGGAGGTTGCGGGTTCGAGTCCCGTCAGCCACCCCTATTTTGGAGACAGGAGTGAGGACCGGGGACGCAGGGCGGTCTCCGTCCTCGGCTTAGGTCCGTAGCTCAATTGGTAGAGCACCGGTCTCCAAAACCGGGGGTTGGGGGTTCGATTCCCTCCGGGCCTGTGGGAAGGGGTATATGGCGCTATCGTCTAGAGGCCCAGGACACAGCCCTCTCAAGGCTGGAACACGGGTTCGAATCCCGTTAGCGCTATGCCGCCGCCTGGGCCCCATCGTCTAACGGTTAGGACACCACTCTTTCAAGGTGGGAACAGGGGTTCGATTCCCCTTGGGGCTATTCGTGTTTCCGCGCCGCTAGCTCAATTGGTAGAGCAGCAGACTCTTAATCTGTAGGTTCGGGGTTCGAGTCCCTGGCGGCGCATTCGCAGGACGACGCAGGGCGATGCCGGACGATCTCACATCGTCCTGCATCGCCATCTATCGCCCTGCATCGTCCTCTCTATATTCTCCCGGCATGACGATTCCGGCCTCCCCCCAGTCCGCCGTTGCCCCCGACTTCGGGCCACCGGATCTGATCGAGGGGTCGCTCTCCTCCCTGGTCCGCGGGATGCGCGGCTCGGAAATCCTCCGCATTGCAGGCGAAATCCGGCGACTCCAGGCGGAAGGCCGGCCGGTCTGCAATCTTACGGTCGGCGACTTCGACCCCCGGCACTTTCCGATCCCCGAGCCCCTGCTCGAGGGGCTCCACGCCGCCCTCGACCGTCGCGAGACCAACTACCCGCCGTCCCATGGTCTGCCGGAGCTGCGCGCCGCCGTCCGCGAACGGGTTGCCCGCGACTTGGGCATCGCCTTCCCGGTGGAGTCGGTGCTGATCGCCTCTGGAGTGCGGCCCCTGATCTACGCCGCGTTTCGCGCCGTCGTGGATCCCCGTGACCCTGTGGTATTCGGGGTCCCCTCCTGGAATCTCAATCACTACGCGTACCTGACCGGAGGGCGTGGGGTGCCGGTGCCGGCCGAGCAGGCCTGCGGGTTCCAGCCTACGCTGCGACAGCTCGCCCCGCACCTTGGCGAGGCCCGGTTGCTCTGCCTGTGCTCGCCCGCCAACCCGATGGGCACGGTCATGCCGCCCCGGGAGCTGCAACGCATTACGGAGGCGGTTGTCGAGGAGAACCGGCGGCGCGCGAAGGCCCAGCGCCCGGGCCTGATGCTGCTCTATGATCAGGTCTACGGGTCGCTGATCTACGGCGGGGCCGTCCACGCCAATCCGGTGGCCCTGGTCCCCGAGGCCGCCCCCTGGACCATCGTGCTCGACGGAATCTCCAAGGCCTTCGCCAGCACCGGGCTGCGGGTCGGCTGGGCGCTTGCCTCGCCCTCCCTCATTGCCCGCATGAGCGATTTCCTCGGCCATGTGGGGGCGTGGGCGCCGCGGCCGGAACAGGCCGCCACGGCGGGGTTCCTCGGGGACGATGAGGGAATCGACGTCTTTCGGACCCGGATGCACGCGGGCATCCGTGCCCGCCTCGATGCGCTGACCCGGGGCTTCGGCGCCCTGCGTGCGGAAGGGTTGCCGATCGATTTCGTCGAGCCGGAAGGCGCCATCTATCTCTCCCTTCGCCTGGACCTGGTCGGCCGCCGGGTCGCCGGCCGGGTGGTGCGGTCCAACGAGGACCTCCGGCAACTGCTGCTCCATGACGCGGGACTGGCGGCGGTCCCCTTCCAGGCCTTCGGCCTCCCGGACGATTCCGGATGGTTCCGGCTCTCGGTGGGTGCGGTCTCGCTCGAGGACATCGGTGCTGCGCTGAAACGGGTTCGCGAAACCCTCCTCCGCTGATCGCTTCCGCCGGTCCTTCGATCCCTGCTACGCTGATCCGCTGATCAGCTTCCCGGAGGCGCGATGCGGGTCCTGGTGACGGGCGGGGCAGGCTTCATCGGCAGTCATACCTGCCTCGTGATGCTCGAGGCGGGGTATGAGGTCGTGGTGGTCGACAACCTCTCCAACAGCAAACGCGCCTCACTCACCCGCGTCGGCGAGCTGACCGGGCGCCCGATCGCGTTTCACAAGGTGGACCTGCTGGACCGCGGTGCCCTCGATGCCGTCTTTCGCGAGGCGCCGGTCGACGCCGTGCTCCACTTCGCCGGCCTCAAGGCGGTCGGGGAGTCGGTTCGCGAACCCCTGCGGTACTACCACAACAACGTCGGCGGGACCGTGGCGCTCTGCGAGGTCATGGCCCGCCACGGGGTGCGCACGCTCGTCTTCAGCTCCTCCGCCACGGTCTACGGCGAACCGCCCATCGTTCCGATCACGGAGGATTTCCCGCTCTCCGCCGTCAACCCGTACGGGCGGACCAAACTCGCCATCGAGTGGATGCTGAACGACCTGCAAAGGGCAGAACCGGCGTGGCGCATCGGCATCCTGCGCTACTTCAACCCGGTCGGGGCGCATCCCAGCGGCAGGATCGGCGAGGACCCCAACGGCATTCCGAACAATCTGGTCCCCTACATCGGCCAGGTCGCCGTCGGCCGCCTGGCCGAACTGCCGATCTACGGCGGGGATTACCCGACGCCGGATGGGACCGGGGTACGGGACTACATCCACGTGATGGACCTGGCCGAGGGACACGAGCGCGCGCTGCGTCGCCTCGCCACCGGACCCGGCGTGAAGGTGTACAACCTGGGGACGGGCAAGGGGTGCAGTGTCCTGGAAATGGTCGCCGCATATGAGCGGGCTTCGGGCCGGCCCATCCCTCGCCGGATCATCGAACGCCGGGCAGGTGATGTTCCCGCCTGCTGGGCCGACGCGTCCCGGGCCCGGGTCGAGCTCGGGTGGTCGGCACGGCGCGACGTCGACGAGATGTGCGCCGATGCCTGGCGCTGGCAGTCCGCCCACCCCGCCGGGTTCGCCGCTGAGGCGGGCGGCTAAACCTCCGCGCCCCGAGCGGTGTCTCACAGGACGTGATCGTCCCTGCCCTCGCCAACGTGCTCGAAACCGGCTTGCGGGAACCGACCTCGGAAGTAGACGCCGGGCGCCCCGCCGACCTGGTGGCGCAGGCCAGGGAAGGCGACGCCGAGGCCTTCCGCCGGCTCTACGACACCCATCTGGCCAGAGTCTACGCGCTGTGTCTCCGCCTGACCGGGGAGCGGCGCGAGGCGGAAGAGGCGACCCAGGACGTGTTCGTGCGGGCCTGGGAGCGGCTTGCGACGTTCCGGGGGGAGAGCGCGTTCGGTACCTGGCTGCACCGGCTCACGGTCAACACCGTTCTGGGTGGCCACCGCCGCCGCCGCCGCCGGGAGCGGCGCGTGATGCTGGCGGACCGCACGGTGCCGGTTGAGACCCGCCCCGACGAACGGATGGACCTCGAGCAGGCCATCGCCGCGCTCCCGCCGGCGTGCCGCGCCGTTTTCGTGCTGCACGACATCGAGGGCTGGCAGCATCAGGAGATCGCCGACCAGGCCGGGATCGCGCTAGGGACCAGCAAGGCCCATCTGTTCCGCGCCAGGCGGCTGCTCCGGGAGGCGTTGACGCGATGAGCTGTGAATGGGTACGGGAGGCCGTCGATCCCTATCTCGCCGGGCGGCTCCTGCCCGCCGAGTGCGAGGCCCTCGAGCGCCACGTCGCAACCTGCGAGTCCTGCGCGCGTGACCTCGAGGCGTCGACCCTGCTGCTGCGTGAAGTGGCCCGGCTGCCTCGCGAGTTGCCGCCCCAGCGCGAGCTGTGGGGTGGCGTCGCGCGCAGGATACGACCGGCCGCGCGCCGCGTCGGTCCCTGGCTGGCCGCCGCCATGCTGTTGCTCGCCGCGGCGATCGGGCTGCTCGGGCGGTCGGGCACGCCGCGCGTCATGCCCGGGGCGGACATCGCCGCGCTGACCGCGTCCTACCAGTCGGCGGCCCAGGAGCTGGAGCCGTCGCTCGCGGCGGTGGCAGCGAGCGCACCCCGCGTGGCGGAGTCGGTCCACCGGCAGCTCCAGACGCTGGAAACGGCGATCGCCGAAACCGGTGCGGCATTGTCGAAGGATCCCGACAACGCCGCGCTCAAGACCCTGACCTTGAGCGCCCATCGCAAGAAGCTCGAGCTGCTCCGCTGGGCCGTCGCGCTCGGGGCGGAGAGCTGAGCGCGTGCGCGCCCGGCTCGTCCTGCTCGCCCTGCTGCTGGCATGCCCCGGTCCGCTCGCCGGGCAGCAGCGGATCGACCGCGGCTTCAAGGTCGACCCCGACGTTTCCGTGCGGATTACCAGCCCCGTCGGTGGGATCCGGGTCATCGGCTGGGAGCGGGACAGCATCCACGTCAGCGGCGAGATTCCGCCCACGGCGGGCCAGTTCTATGGCGCGGGCAAGGGAAGCGGAGCCAAGCTCGGCATCGAGCGCTCCGAGCAAAGCACCGCGCCGGGGGCGACCCTGGAAGTGCGGGTGCCCCTCCGCGCCCGGGTATGGATCAAGACCATCAGCGCCTACGTCGATGCGAGCGGCCTCGGCGGGGAACTGGACCTCACCTCGGTGACCGGCGATGCCCGGATCGCCGGGGCGCCGCGAGTCGTCTCCGCCGAGACGCTCGAGGGCGCGATTACCGCGGACCTGGCGGCCGGCGTGGCAAGGCTTCGCACCGGGGCCGGGCCAATCCGGGTCCGCGCCGAAGAATGCGACCTGACCGCCGTGAGCGTCGGCGGGCTGGTCGAGGTGACTTCCCCCCGTCTGGCGCGTGCCCGGCTGGAGTCCGTGGCTGGTACCATCCGCTTCACGGGGAACCTTGCCCCGGGGGCCACACTCGAGGCGGAAACCCACGCCGGGGACGTGCTGCTGCGGTTCGTGGGTGCGGTGAATGCGGAGTTTGAGCTCGCGGCGGTTGCCGGGGCGGTGACCGGTTCCCTGCTCGGCAAAGTGCCACTCGGAAAAGGTACCGCCACGCGGTTCACCATCGGCGACGGCGGGGCGGAGATCACCGCCCGGACCTTCAAGGGGAGGATCGTGGTGGACCGGGAGGGCTGACGCAGGACGACGCAGGGCGATGCAGGGCGATGCCCTCCGCCCTCGCTCCCGCGATCCCACCTGACGGTCCATATTGCAGCACATGGATCGCCTTCGCGTCGCCTCCATCCAGTACTGGATCCGCCCGGTCCGCGCCTTCGAAGAATTCCGTGACCAGGTCGTCGGCCTGGTCGAGACGGCCCTGGACTACAAGTGTAGTCTGATCGTCTTCCCCGAGTACTTCAGCGTCCAGTTGCTGACTCTCGGCGATGTCCGCCGTCCGATCCACGAGCAGATTCGCGATCTCGCGGGGCAGGTCCCCCGGTTCGTCGAATTGATGCGCTCGCTCGCCCAGCGCCATGGCGTCTATATCGTCGCCGGGACCATCCCCGTGGCGGCGAACGGGTCCGACACCCTCCACAACCAGTCATTCGTGTTCAACCCCAATGGAGAGCACGGGGTGCAGGGCAAGCTTCACATGACCCGGTTCGAGTCGGAGGAGTGGTTCATCGCGCCGACCGATACCCTGCGGGTGTTCGACACCAGTTTCGGGCGGTTGGCGCTCGCGATCTGTTACGACGTCGAATTCCCGGAGATCGTGCGGGCCGCGGCGCGCGAAGAGGCGCACATTCTTGTGGTGCCGACCTGTACCGACGAACGGCAGGGCTACTATCGGGTGCGCTACTGCGCCCATGCCCGGGCAATCGAGAACCAGATGTACGTCATCCAGGCCTGCACCGTCGGCTCCCTCCCCATGGTGCCCGCCGTCTCGCTGAACTATGGACAGGCCGCCATTCTGACGCCAAGTGACTTTCCGTTCTCCCGGGACGGGATCCTTGCGGAAGGGAACCCCAATCAGGAAATGATCGTGATCGGGGAACTGAACCTGCGAACGATCGTGGAGACCCGCTCCAGCGGCACAGTTCTCCCCCTGCTGGATTCTCGGCGCTCGACCGAGATCGCCGCGCGGCCGGAGATCGTCCGTCTGTGACGCAGGGCCGGCGCTTCGAGGTCCGGACGGCTACGCCCGAGGATGTCCAGAGCATCGTCCGGCTGTGCGGCGAGGTGTACCCCGACAGTCCGCCCTGGAAAGAAGAGCAGCTTCGGAAGCACCAGGAGTTGTTCCCCGAGGGCCAGCTGGTCGTCACCGACCGGCAGCGCGCCGGGGTGGCGGGCTTCGCCGCCAGCCTTGTGGTCCGGTGGGATGCCTATGACATGCGCACCTCGTGGCGGGACTTCACCGCGTCCGGGTGGTTCACCAACCACACCCGCGCGGGACGCACGCTCTATGGCGCCGAGATCATGGTCCGTCCCAGCCTGCAGCGCCGGGGGATCGGGCAGTTGATCTATGGCGCCCGGCGGAAGCTGGTCCAGCGGCTCGGCCTGCTGCGGATCCGGGCCGGAGCCCGCCTGCGCGGCTATGGCGAGCATGCCTCCAGGATGCCCCCCGAGGAGTACGTCGAGCGGGTGGTCAGGGGACGGCTTCGCGATCCCACCCTGACCTTCCAACTGCGCCAGGGATTCCAGGTGCTTGCGGTGGTCCCGGGGTACCTGCGCCACGATCCGGAAAGCCTGGGATACGCCGCAGTCATCGAATGGATCAACGAGAAGGTCGCGCGGCCCGAAGATCACGGGCACGGCGATCCTCGCTATCAGATCGAGCCCAAGAAATAATTTCTTGACATAACCATAAATAATTAGTAGGGTTGGCCGTGCCGATACGACGAGGTCCCGGACGGCCCAAGGCCCCGTTGCGGCAGGATATCTCCGTTGTCACCCGGAGTGTCCGCCGGCTGGTCGATGAGGCCCACGAGGGGAACCTGCGGCAGGCGTCACAGCATTCCGGGGTGCCCTACGGGACCCTTCGCGATCTCTACGCCGGTCGGAGCGACGCCCCCGCCCTCAACACCCTCCATCGGCTCGCGGTGGCCTACTCCATGCCGCTCGAGTGGTTTCTGCACGGCGAGAACCGTCCACCGAGTGCCCTGACGGGGATCCTGCCTCCGGACCCGGAGCTTGGGCGCGGCCGGCTGCGTCACATCGCGATTCCGTTGGCCGCCTGGCCCCTGGCCAGGCTGTTCCTGCGGCTCGAGCCTTACCTCCTGGGTCTTCCGGCGGGTCCGGCACGTCCGATCCTGGCCGGGGCCGGAGACGCGGATGCCTGCCGCCAACGGCTGACTGGGTTCCTCCTCGCCCCGCTCATCGAGGCACAGGCCCACGGGCTGATCCTGATGCTCGGCGCCGAGCCGGCCTTTCGCGGCACCGAACGGGTGTCTTCCGAGCAGCGTCGGGAATGGAATGAGGTACTCTGCCGCCTGGGGGCGTTCTGGACCGAGGCGCTGGCGGACCTCCTGAAGCGCGCCGAGCGCAGGTATCGAGCGCGGGATTGAGCACGGAGGGCTGAGTAGGAGCTCAGAACAGCCGCCCGCGGTAGCCGTGGGACGAAAGCCGGTGTCCTAGTCCTCGCCCGGCATGGGCAGGGCGACCAGCACCGCCGTGACGGCCAGCAGGATGCCTCCGAGGGTCAGCTCCGCCGCCGCGGTCCGTTGCAAGCCCGCAACTCCCTGCATCCCATCGAGTCGCCGGCGCTGGATCCGCCAGTTGTAGGCGCCAAGCGACAGGACCCCGGCAAGCGCGCCGAGCTTGAGCAGGAGGGTGCGTCCATAGCGACTGGCGAAAAGCGCCGCAATCGATCCCTCGAGGTAGAGGAAGCCCAGCACGGAGCCCGCGAGGATCGCGATGCAGGCGCTGAAGAGCGCGATGGGCGAGAAGGCATGGATCAGATTGGCCACCGTGCCGGGGTCCACCAGACCGTCGCGCCTGGTCGCAGGCAGACCGGCGACCAGCACGACGGCCAGGGTCCCGAGCCATGCCCCGCCGGCGAGCACATGCAGCGCGTTGAGCGGAAAGCCCCAGGCGCCGCCGCGATCGGACCCGACCGCGTGCCCGGTCAGCGGGGCCGCCAGTACCACCGCGGTGGCGGCGAGCCCCGCCAGCAGCCAGCCGGGCCAGGGCCGAAGCCGGGCCGCGGTGAACCCGGCGACCACCAGGATCCCGGCCACGGCCTGCGCTTTCCACCCTTTGCCCCAGGCGGTCCCCAGCACGGCGCCCAGCAGCTCCCGGGTGAGCGGCTCACCCGATTCCAGAAACGAGCGTGCCTGGGCGAAGAGCTTCAGCGGAAGCGCACCCAGCAGCACCAGACCGCTGGCCGCCCCGAGCCGCGCGGCCCGGTGCAGGCCGTCGGCCGCAAGAAAGGGAACACTGGGTCCGATGGTGCGGGCGACGCCGAAGCGGAAGGCGGCTGCTCCGACCACGAGCAGCGTCCCGACAAAACCGAGAAATCTTGCCGCCGCCGCGAGAACGGCGGCGGACTCGGGGCTCACGGCTTGAAGGTGAACTGATACTTCCCGCGGATGACGTGGCCGTCCTTGCCGGAGGCCTTCCATTCCACGGTGTAGCTGCCCGGCGCCAGGGGCGCCGCCAGGGCGGCGGAAACCGACAGCGGGTCGTCGGTCTTCCTGAGCTTCTCCAGGGCCACCTTGGTGCTGTCCGGCCGGAACAGGGTGATCCCCGAGAGGGCAGGCTCGGGCGGTTCGGCAAACCACAAGCGGATCATCGCCGGCGCCGAACTCACGACGCTGTCCTTTTCCGGCGCGCTCTTGGTGAGGCGGTTATGCAGGATCGCGCCCACTGCCGTGGCGGTCGCCACGGTCAGAAACAGCGCGACGCCGCCCGATCGCAAAGTCTTCAGGGTGCGTGCTGGTGCCATCTGTCCTCGCTTGGTTCATCGTCCTGCATCGTCCTGCATCGCCCTCACCCGTCGTCCTCCTCGATCCGCCACCGAAAGAAAATGATCGCCATCCCGAGCCAGATCAGCGGGTCCATCCCGGCCTTCATGATCAGGCCGGCCACCTGCTGGTCCGCGGCCGCTGGAATCCCGTGCACCCGTGGCGCAAGCTCGAACAACGCGTACAGCGGGAAATCCGCGAAAACCAGGAAGGCCGCCGGCACGGTGGGCGGGATCGTGGCCCCAAAAAGATAGCCGATTCTGAGGGGTGGCGACATCCGGCGAAGTCCCTCTGGGGCCAGCACCGGCCACCAGAGCGCCCCCGCGCCCGCCAGCCAGAGCAGGTCGATCAGCAGCGAGCCCGGCTGGCTTGCCATGAGGCTGTCCGAGATCGCGGGCACGTGGGTCATGCCCATGACCACCGAGAAGGCCAGCAGGCCGAGGCCCGGGTGGGTCATTCGGCGCAACAGCGGTGGGGAAGCGGGGACAAGGCGACCCAGGACGGATGATGGAGACGAAAGGGCGAGCGGCGTCGTGGCGGCGAAGAAGGCCGGTGGCATGCCAGCGAGGATGGTGGGCACCGCGACGGCGGTGATGAGCACATACTGCGCGCTGTGGACGCTCAGGAGATAGCCGGCGCCCAGGGTCCCGATGGGCCAGTCCAGGGCCGCCCAGAGCAGCGCGAGGCCGAGCCCGAAGCGGAGGGCCTGATGCCAGCGTCGGGCTTGCGGATTCAGGGCGCGGAACCGGATGGCGTAGGCGCCCGCCAGGAGCGCGATGAAGAGCCAGACGCCGGGGTAGGGTCGCCAAACCCAGGCCCACTCGGAGGCGGTGGCCGCGCACCACCACTGCATTCGGTCGAGTCAGCGGCCGGCGGGCCGGGTCGGGGATGGCCAACCGGCCACCAGCATCGGAATATCGTTGGCCCAGTCCTGCTGTCGGATGCCGAAGGGATAGACGACGTGCGCCAGGTTGTCGGTGGTGAAGGCAAAGACCTGCGCCCCGTGCGAGACGTAGTACGTGGCGGGACGAGTCGAGTCGGGCACCGACCGGCCGGCCGGCGGCATGCCCACCGCGAGCTGGGCCTCTCGAAGCTCGTCCTCGGTTCCGCTGAGGCCGATGAAGTCCGGATGAAAGTTGGCCAGCCAGGTGCGCAGGCGTTCGGGCGTGTCGCGCTCCGGATCGGTCGTCACGAACACCACCCGGACCCGGCGGGCCACCTCGATCCGAAGCCCCTTGAGAACGCGGCCGATGTTGGCCATGTGGACCGGGCAAACGTCGGGGCAGTTGGTATAGCCGAAGAAAAGCAGTGTGAGGTAGCCCTCGGTGTCCCGCCTGAAGTCGAACCGTTCTCCCTCCATCGTGGTTAGGCTGAAGTCGGGCTTGGGTGCAGGGCTGCCGACCAGCACGCCGCGCAGGCCCGCGCCGGGCGCCGGTTCCGGCGCGCCCGCCTCCGCCCCGTTCGCGGGCGTGTGGGGCGACTCACCAGGGCGGCACCCGGCGATCGCGAGGGCGGTGGCCAGCGAAAGGGCGCTTCTCATCGCAACGGTCCAGAGGCACGGCACAGCGGGATCCATTCGGCTCGCGGTCGGTACAAGCTGCTGGTGCCCCGCGGCTCCGGCAACCCCGATGTGCTGGCATGACGGGCTGCGCCGGTCTACCATATGGCATGCGATACCTCGCTCCGATTCTCACCCTCGGCACAGTCGCCGCGGCCCCGTCGCCGGCGTCGAGCCAGCGGCAGCCGCCCCCCACGCGTCTGGTGGTCTTCATCGCCGTCGATCAGCTCCGGCCGGACTATTTCACCCGGTACGAGGATCAGCTGACCGGCGGGCTCCGGCGGTTCTATGCCGAGGGCGCGTTCTTTGCCCGTGGCGAACAGGACCACGCCATCACCGAAACCGCGCCGGGTCATGCCACCATGCTCAGCGGCCGTTCGCCGGCGAGCGTCGGCGTCGTCACCAACGAGCTCGGTGTGTCCGACTCGCTGGCGCCGCTGCTGCTGGTCGCCGGACCCGGGGCGTCGCCGAGGCGCTTTCGGGGCACGACGCTGTTCGACTGGATGGCGGCGGCTGACCCGGCGACGAGGGTGCTCTCGGTCTCCCGCAAGGATCGCGGGGCGATCCTCCCCATCGGTCGCGCGAAGGTTCCGGTCTACTGGTACGCCGGGGGCGTCTTCACCACCAGCACGTATTACGGCGACCGGCTGCCCCAGTGGCTGCTGGCGTGGAACTTCCGGCGCGGCCCCCAGAATCTCGCCGGCCGCGTCTGGAACCTGCTGCTCCCGGCGGACCGGTACGCGGAACCCGACTCGCAGCCCTGGGAACGGGGCGGCCGAGCCTTCAGGTTCCCGTACCCCTTCAGCCCCGACTCTCAGCAGGCAGCGCTCCAGGCAGCGGGGACCCCTTATCTCGATTCCCTGACGCTCGACCTCGCGCTTGAAGGCGTCCACCGCCTCGGCCTCGGCTCGCGAAACGGCACTGACCTCCTTGCGGTCTCGCTCTCCGCGACCGACGCCGTGGGACATGCGTGGGGGCCCAACTCGCGGGAGATTCACGACCAAGTCCTCCGGCTCGATCGCTGGCTCGGGTGGTTCCAGGATTCCCTGGCGCGCGTGCTCCCAGCCGATCGCATTCTCTACGCGCTGACCTCGGACCACGGCGTGACGCCGCTGCCAGGGTATCTCCTCTCCCAGGGTCGCATGGCCGGCCGGGTGGTGGGCGACACCGTGCCGGCCCGTGCGGACGCAAACCTCGCCGCGCGGCACCGGAGGCGATTCGGGCTCGAGTTCAATACCGGGCTCATCTTCGGAGACACGACCTCGCTGCATCGCGCAGGGGTTGACGTCGACAGCCTGGCCCGGAGCCTCGCCTCCCAGCTGGCGCGGTACACGGGGGTGACCCGGACCTATACGCCCGCGACCCTTGCCGCGGCGCCGGAGAACGACGTCGACGCCGGGCGCTGGAAGCGCACGATCCCGTCCGACTTCGCCTGGCTTGCCGCCGCGAGCCTGGCTCCCGGGTACACCTGGGCCTACCCCGGCTTCGAGGCCGCGATGCACGGGGCCACAACCGGAGATGACGTGCTGGTCCCGATCGCGTTTTTGGGGCGAGGGATAGCCGCTGGCCAGCACACGCGGGCCCGCACGGTGGACATTGCGCCCACGCTGGCCGCCCTGCTGGGAATCACGCCTGGCGAAGCGGTGGAGGGCCGGGTGCTGCGTGAAGTAGTGAGGAAGTGAGAATCGGGGAACGGCGGATCAGCGAGTACGCCGATCCGCCGTTCCCGGCGATCCCTTCAACCACTGCGCCGCCCCAAACCCGAGGGCCACCAGGCCGATCCCAAACCACTGAAGCATGTAAAAGAGGTGCGGTCCGTCATCCAGCGGGCGGAGAGTCACCGGCGCGGGATACGGTCGGGTCGCCTCCAGTTCGCCCTGCTCGCTCACGGCGTGCACGTAAAAGTCGTGGACCGGGTAGGGCAGGCGGGCCCTGACCGCCTGCACGGCCAGCCGTCGCCAGGTCTCCGACCCGCCCGAAGCCACCGGCATTTCACCTTCCTGATCCACCGGGATCATGAACGCCACCCCTTCGACCTCGACACGCTGCGGCCGGCGCACGGCGGCGGTGTCGTGCTGGACGGCGTCCATGGCCGGGGCGAAGCCCCGCAGGACGAGCACGGCCGTATCGGCGCCCTCCGGCAGGAGGGGGGTCACCAGGTGAACCCCGGGGACCCCGCGCTCGACCCGTCCCCGAAGCACGATGGTCCTGCCGTGGTCATACCCGCCCGATACGCGGACCGGCCGGTCGTTCCCCTCGACGATCCCCGGTAACTGCACGACGGACATTGCCCTCCGGGCGGCCGCCTCCGCGTTGGAGGCCCGCCTGGCGAGCAGCCTGCGCCACTGCCACACCCCCAGGCCACCGCAGGCCGCAGCCACCACCAGGCACACCAGCAGGAGGCCTGTGCGATTCCGAAGTGTCACCAGTGTTCCCATTTCGGTACAGAATTGCGTTCCGGCGGTTTTGCCAGGAACCGTGCTAAGTTACTGCGCATCTTGAAGATACTCCGTTCTTTCGCGTCGGGTCCAACACTTGCTTATAGCGGCCCTGGACGCACTCACCAGGGGGAAGCATGCGGTTCGGGATCGCCGGGGTAATCGGGCTGTCGCTGGGCTTGGCAGTGATCACGGCAGGGGAACTCACCGCGCAGCGGCGCGGGCTGGTGGACGTATCCCCCACCCACGAGCGCCGAGGCTTCTGGCTCGAAGGAGGGCTGGGCTGGGGACGGGAGTCGTACCAGTGCACCGAGGAGATCACGTGCGGGGAGGGGAGGGGACCTGGTGACTACAGTCGCTGGGTCGGGAAGCCGACCTTCTCCCTGGGCCTGGGGGGGACGGTAAGTCCGGCCCTCAGGCTGGGGGTCGAGGCAACCATCTGGGTCAACAGTTACTCCGACGAGTTCGTCGATGGTGGAGACATTTTCGTCGAGAACGTGACGGAAACCCTCACGGGCGTCATGGCGGTTGGCCGATTCTATCCTTCCCGCGAGGCCGGTGTGTTCCTGAAAGGTGGCGCCGGATTGGGCGTAACCGCCGTCAGCCTGGAATTCGGGGGAGCGCCGCCGGCGGAGACGGGGTTCGCCTGGAAGGTCGGCGCGGGATATGAAATCCAGGTTGCGCGGCAACTATTCATTACGCCGCAGCTCGAGTGGGCCAGCCACGCCTTCGAGAAACGCAATGCCGACACCCTGAGGGAGCGGTTGCTGAACTTCAGCCTCGGCGTGACCTGGCAACCGGGGAGATAGCGAGGCAGGGCGATGCAGGGCGATGCCATCGTCCTGCATCGTCCTGCATCGCCCTGCGCCTACGGCTGTATCCAGCCCGGATTGGGCGGGGCGCGCTGCACCCTGAGCTTGCTGCGAAGGCTCTGGCCGCCGACGGTGACCGTCAACAGATACTCCCCCGGCTCCGCCAGATTGCCGCCCCCCCCGCCCGCACCCCCCCCGCCCCCGCCGAAGCCGCCACCGAACAAGCTGGTGACTGCCTGGAACCCGCCCACAGCCTGCACCAACTGCCCTGCCGGTGAGTTGAAGAACCCGCCGCCCCCCCCGCCCCCCTGGCCGAGCACATTGCCTTCACCGGGGCGCTCCTCGAACT
>Ga0299906_10000236_pt1 | contig 54770 bp, 40 predicted proteins | sample RVTome_14_FD_200259 | JGI IMG/M metagenome (GOLD analysis project Ga0299906, IMG submission 200259) | Soil microbial communities from uranium-contaminated site in the Upper Colorado River Basin, Wyoming, United States - RVT145D125 (version 2) ...
CTCCCAGATCCTGGACCGCGCGGACCGGATCTGGGAGGAGTCGTCCCTGGACCAGCGCCAGCGCTTCCAGCGCCTGGTCTTCCCGGAGGGGCTGAGCTACAGCCAGGAAACCGGGTTTGGAACCCCCGCAACCGCCTTGATCTTCAGCATCTTACGGACGCCCGAGCCCCCGGCGTCCGGAGTGGTACCCCCAACGGGATTCGAACCCGTGTCGCCAGCTTGAAAGGCTGGTGTCCTGGACCTGGCTAGACGATGGGGGCTTGGTGCGCGACGGTGGAGGGCCGCCCCTCCCCGTCGCCGCGGCGGCAGCGTACCACATCTCGCGGCCGCGAGTACGCCTCCGTTCAACCGACCCCGCGGACGACGTCGATCAGGATCCTCACCACGCAGCCGACCGCGAGGCTCCCCACGGCCGGCCAGATGCTCAGCGACCGCTCGCGCATCATCGCCAGAGCCACGCCGGCCAGCAAGGCGCCGAAGGCCACGGTCAGGCCCTCCCAAGGAGCCGCGAGCGCCCATGGCTGGCCGGCCACCACGCCGAAGTAGGAGGCAGTCCAGGTGACGACGGCGTAGAGCGCTCCGACGAACCAGGCCGGACGGGAAACGAACCACGGCCCACCGACGGTCTGGATCTTGGCCTCCAGGACCAGCAGACCGTGCGCCAGCCCGGGACACCACAGCGACAGGGACAGCGCCGTCAAGATCATCGCGCCGGCCGCCATCGCCAGCGGCTCCGCCGTCCACGAGATCTCCGGCGGCACCCAGACTCCCCCGGCCGCCGCGCCCAGCAGCACCGCGGGAACGAGGGCCAGGTAGTCTTCGCCGGCGGGCCTCCGCCAACCGAAGAGCCAGGTCCAGCCGCGTGAGAGCCGATAGGTCAGGAGCCACGCTCCCACCCCCGAGACGGCACTCAGGACCATGAGGTCGACGGCGGGCACGACCTCCGGCTCCGGGACCTCGAGCAGCAGCCGCCTCATCACCACGCCGAGGCCGGAAGCCGCCGCCAGGATCAGCGTCCACAGGGCGGCGGTGGCGAAGCGCTTCAGTCGATACCACGGCCGCGCCGGCTGGTAGGTGAGCTTGAGGATCTTGCCGATCTCGCGCGCCGTCAGCCCCGTGCCCTGGGGACGGGGGGAGCCGCCGATGTCGTCCGAGCCGCCCCAGCGCTTCTCGGCGGGCCGGCCGTCGACCGCCGGGTCGAGCAGGTTGAGCCGTTCGTAGGCGTCCTCGAGCACGATCCCCGACAGGGCCGCCGAGAGGCGCAGCGTGTACTGGCCCGGCGCTCGCTCGAGGGCGATCAGCCCCAGGCGGTCGCCCCAGACCTTCTTGAGCCGCTTCTCGACCTCGTAGATTCCCGAGCTGTCCCGACACACCACCGCGACCTTGTCGCCGCCGACCGCCACGTGCCCGTACTCCTGCTCGACGCTGGCGTAGTCGCTGAAGTCGCCCGAGGTGTAGACCATGGTGTCGATCTCGAGCAGCATGTCGAGCGTGTAGCCGACCAGGTCCACCCCTTCCCAGCTCTGGTTCTTGGCGGCCAGCTCGCGTTCGAAGAGCCGGTCGAGCCGCGCTTTCTCCTCGGCCACGCGGTCCTGAGGCAGGCCGCAGTACTCGGCGATCTCGAAGCCGTTGGCGTCGATCGCCCCTTCGAGCCGAAGCAGGGGCAGGATGGAGTCGCGGGCGCGCGCGTCGAGGTCGCGCACCCGCCGGTAGTTGAGCAGCACCCAGATCGCCAGCACCGTATCGAGGTCGGGCTGGTTGGCGTAGACGGTCCAGTCACCCTTGTCGAGCTCGAGGCCCTTGAGCACCATGAGCAGCGCCTGCTCGCAGGTCGCCAGGGTGAAGGCCCGCAGGCACCCTTCGTGGTGGTCGAGGTTGTACAGGTTGCGGGTGTCGTCGATCAGCGGACCGAAGGTGCCGGCGCCGTCGAGGAGCACCGTGCGCTCGCCCAGCTTACGCGCCTCGACCTCGGAGAAGGCGTGGCCCGGATCGATCGCGACGCCGACGCCGGGCGCCTCGCGGCAGACCAGGAGACGGCGGTCCTCGACGTCGCGGATCTCGTAGCGGTTGGGCAGCGACTCCGGCTCCGGCTCGGCGGACGGGAAGGTGCGGAACGGCACGCTGGCGTGCCGCGTCGGCAGGTGCGTGGTGGCGCCGGCGTCGAGCGGCGGGCGCGCACCCGGGTCGCGGTCTCCTCGCTCCACCATGGTCGGGCTCTGGGTGTCGTCCTTCAAGTCTGCCGATTATAAGCGGAATCGGCAGGGGGGCCGTCCAGAGACGCGCCGCGGCCGCGGATCAGGGCGGCCGCCGGCCCAGGGCTTCGGGACCGGGTCACCGCTTGCGGAGGGTGACGCTGCCGCTGAAGGTCTCGACGTGGACGCGGGCGTCGCCCGAGCCGAAGACCAGCTTGTGCTCCGGCGTGAAGCGCCCCGCCTTCTCGGCCGGCGGGCCCAGCTCGTTGGTGATCCGGCCGCTGAAGGACGACACCTCGAACCGCGCCGCCGACGCGCCGGGCACCGCCACCTCGATCGCACCGCTGTGGCTCGACAGGCGTGCCTCGGCGCCGCGCGCCAGGGCGGCGGCGAAGAGGATGCGGCCGGAGACCACCCCGAACTCGGCGCGCTCCACCTCGCCGGCGCCGTCGACGACGATCGCCCCCGACACGGACTGGGCTCGGAGGTCGCGTCCGCCCTCGATGGTGATCCGGCCGTTGACCGTCTCCACCGCCACCCGGCCGCGGGCGCGGCGCACGGTGACGTCGCCACTCACGGTCTCGACCGCGACCGCCGACGGGTCGCCCTCGACCTCGACCGGGCCGCTGATCGACTCCACGTCGAGCTCGCCCTCGAGTCCCGCCACCAACACCTCGGCGCTGACGGTCTCCACCGCGACCCGGCTGCGGTGCGGCACGCGGACCTCGAGGTGGGCCGAGCCCTGGTGGCCGCTGCGGCCGGGCTCCGCCTCGACCTTCACCTCGCCGCGCACGGCTCGGACCACGAGAGCGTCGATGCCGCGGCCGAGCGTGCCGGTGACCTCGACCTCCTCGCGGTCCCAGCCCGAGACGACGAGGGAGCCGGCGACGTTGACGATTTCCACCGTGCCCTCGGCGCGCGCGGGGACCCGGCGCTCGACCTCGGTCTGGGCGCCGGCGGCGAGCGGCGCCAGCACCGCCAGGAGAGCGGCCGACGCGCGCCAGCACCGCCTCATGCCGACCTCGCGCTCAGGCGACGCAGGAGGTCGAGGCCGCGGCGGTGCTGCGCCAGCAGCAGGCTCTCGAGGTGCGGGTTGCCGGGGTCGGCGGCGAGCGCTTGCCGCAGCTCCCAGATCGCCTCGTCGATGAGCACCAGGTTGCGCCGCACGATCTCCATGGTCACCGGCGAGAGCTCGTCGCGCCGGCTCGCCGCCACCAGCCACAGGGCGTCCTTGGCTCGCAGGTACTCGGTCTCCGCAGCCGCGAAGGCGGAGGAGGAGGCGGGACGGACGGCGGCCGCCGTCGTCTCTCCGGCGTCCGGGATCAGCCGGCCCAGCGCCGCGCCGAGCGCCGTGAAGACGATCGCCGCCGCGGTCTGCAGGACCCACCGGCGAACGTTCCACGATCGAGCCCGGCGCGGGCGCTCGATCGCCTCCACCTCCGCCGGCGGCGACGCCCGGCGCCCGCCGAGCCGCGCCGCCACGCCGGGCCACAGGTCGTGCGGCGGCGCCACCGTCCGCGGCAGCTCGGCCACCCGCGCCAGCAGGCGCCGGAGCTGCCGCTCCTCGGCGCGGCAGCGGGCGCAGGCGGCCAGGTGCTCGCGCACCCGGCCCTCCTGCGCCGCGTCCAGCCAGCCGTCCACGAAGTCTTGCAGCGTCACGTCGTCGCATTCGGGCTCTTTCATGACTCCAAGGCCTTTCTCAACAATTGACGGGCGCGGTGGAGCTGCGCTTTGCAGGTGCCGACCGCCAGCCCCGTCATCTCGGCGATCTCCTGGTGCTGGTAGCCCTCCACGTCGTAGAGCACGAAGACCGTGCGGGCTCCCGCCGGCAGCGCGGCGACGGCCCGCTCGAGGTCGACCGCGTCGCCCCACGACGGCGGCGGCGCCGCGGCCTCCGGCGGCTCTCCCGCCGCCTCGTCGAACGGCACCACCCGGTCGCGCCGCCGGCCTTGCCGGCGCCAGCCGCCCAGCACCACGTTGACCGTCAGGCGGTGGAGCCACGACGAGAAGAGGCTGCGGCCGCGGAAGGAGCCCAGCTTCTCCCACGCCCGCACGAACGCGTCCTGGGTCCGCTCCTCGGCCTCCTGGGCGTTGCCGCACATGCGCAGGCAGAGGGCGTAGACGCGTCCGGCGTGGCGCCGGTAGAGCTCCTCAAAGGCCGTGACGTCGCCGTCCTGGGCTCGTTCGACCCACGACGCGTCGTCCTGAGGCGCGATCCGAGACTCGTTCGTCCGAGGCTCCTCTACTTCGGCTCCCATCGGAGTCCTCCGCTCGCGAGCCCCATCGTAGCAGGACGGCGCCTCCATCTCGCTCTCTGAGATGCGCGGGATCGGCCGCGGGTTTGAATATCCGCCGCCGCGCCGTGCTATCCTGGCAGCGGCAAGTCATTGCCCCCGACCCCCCGAGACTGCTGCTTCCAGGGACGAAACGCTTCATGTCCACTCCCCAGGCCCCCCGTCTGGCCCTCACCTTCGACGACGTCCTGGTGGTGCCCGGCCTCTCGAAGGTGCACCCCAACGACGTCGACCTGCGCACCGAGATGTGCCGCGGCATCCGCCTCAACATCCCGGTGATCTCCGCCGCCATGGACACCGTCACCGAGTCGGCCCTGGCCATCGCCCTGGCCCAGGAGGGCGGTCTCGGCGTGATCCACAAGAACCTCTCCGTCGAGCGCCAGGCCGAGGAGGTCGACAAGGTCAAGCGCAGCGAAGCGGGCATGATCGTCGACCCGGTGACCATGCGGCCGCAGCAGAGGATCCGCGAGGCCCTCGACGTCATGGCGAGCTACCGGATCTCCGGCGTGCCGGTGACCGACGAGGAGGGACGTCTGGTGGGCATCCTCACCAACCGCGACCTGCGCTTCGAGACCGACCTCGAGCGGCCGATCAGCGACCTGATGACCAAGGAGGGCCTGGTCACGGTGCCTCCGGGCACCACCCTCGAGCAGGCCAAGTCGCTGCTCCACCGTCACCGCATCGAGAAGCTCCTGGTCGTCGACGACGGCAACCTGCGCGGCCTGATCACGGTCAAGGACATCCAGAAGATGACCAAGTACCCCAACGCCTGCAAGGACGAGCTGGGGCGCCTGCGGGTGGCGGCGGCGGTCGGCGCCGGCCGCCAGGACCTCGACCGCGCCCGCGCCCTGGTGGCCGTCAAGGCCGACCTGCTGGTGGTCGACTCCTCGCACGGCCACAGCCAGGGCGTGCTCGACGCCGTGGCGCGGCTGCGGGAAGAGTTCCCGGAGGTGAAGCTGGTGGCGGGCAACGTCGCCACCGAGCAGGGAGCGCGCGACCTCATCGAGCGCGGTGCCGACGGCGTCAAGATCGGCATCGGGCCGGGCTCGATCTGCACCACCCGGGTGGTCACCGGCGCCGGGGTGCCGCAGATCACGGCGGTCACCGACTGCGTGCGCGCCTGCGCCGAGCACGGCGTGCCGGCGATCGCCGACGGCGGCATCAAGTTCTCCGGCGACGTGACCAAGGCGATCGCCGCCGGCGCCCACGCGGTGATGATCGGCTCGCTCTTCGCCGGCACCGAGGAGAGTCCGGGCGAGACCATCCTCTACCAGGGCCGCACCTACAAGGCTTACCGCGGCATGGGCTCGCTCTCGGCCATGGCCCAGGGCAGCGCCGAGCGCTATTTCCAGGACGGCGACGTGCAGCTCGCGAAGATGGTCCCCGAGGGCATCGAGGGCATGGTGCCGTACAAGGGCAGCGTCCACCAGATGATCCAGCAGCTCACCGGCGGCCTGCGCTCCGGCATGGGGCTGGCCGGCTGCGCCACCGTCGACGAGCTGCGCACCAAGGCGCGGTTCCTGCGCGTCTCGGCGGCCGGGCTCAGGGAGAGCCACGCCCACGACGTGGTGATCACCAAAGAAGCGCCGAATTATTGGGTCGAGCGGTAGGCAGCGCCAGACAGCGGCGCACCCTGGACGCCGCCAGAGCCGCGGAGCGGCCGATTGACACCTGTGAGGATCCGCGATTACATAGGTGCCGACAGAGAAGGAGCCCACCCATGAACGGAACGACCCGCTTCGGTGACTTCCTGCTGCTCAAGAAGCTCTCCGAGGATCCCCTCGGGGCGACTTACCGCGCCGGACGGGTCGAGGGCAACGCGGTCGGCGAGCTCCTCTTCCTGCGGACCTTCAGCATCCCCGAGGCCCGGACCGCGGAGCTGGCCGAGGCCCTCCACGAATTCGAGTCGAGCCAGAGGGTGCAGGCGCCGGGCCTCACCTATCCCGTGGGCGGCGGCGAGGTCGGGGGCGTGGCCTACGTGGTCTACGACTACTCCACGGGCTGGGACCTCCTCCAGGTCCTGGCGGCGGCCCAGGCGGCGTTCGCCGAGCTCGAGCGCGACCACGCCCTGCTCGTCGTCGAGCGCATCGCCAAGGGGCTGACCGTGCTCCACCAGATCGACGCGCCGGGCGCGCGCCCGTGCCATGGCTTCCTGGTGCCTCACAACGTGCGGATGACCGGCGAGGGCGAGATCGAGCTCGTCGGGCTCGAGGTCGGCCCCTATCTCGCCCGCCTCGCCGCGGCCGGGGGGGTGGGCGAGACCCGGGCGTACCTGTCGCCGCAAGTGCTCTCCGGCGCGGCGCCCACCGCCGCCGACGACGTGTATTCCCTGGGGGCGATCCTGTGGCGCCTCCTGCTCGGTCAGCCGCCGCCCGCCGGCGCCGCGGCCCAGGCCGGCGCCCTCGCCAGCGCCCGGCTGGGCGACGGCCAGCCGCTGCCGACCGGGCTCTCCGAGCTCCTCCGCAACAGCCTCGCAGAGCCTTCCGCGAGGCCGGCCCACGCCGGCTTCTGGCACCACCAGCTCACCGACTGGATGGCCTTCGAGCAGATCCGGACCACGCACTTCGATCTCGCCTTCTTCATCCACGAGCTGTTCCGCCGCCAGATCCAGGCCGAGAAGGACGAGATCGCGGGCGAGAAGAAGCTCGACCTCGCCCCCAAGGCGGCCGAGCCCGCGCCGGGGGAGACGGCGGACGCGATCCCGCGGCCGAGTCTCTCGGGAAGCGCCCCACCCCCAACAGCCGCCGCGCTCCCCGCCGCGGCGCCGGCGTCCGATACGGCCGTGAGGCCGCCGCGGCGCTCCAGGATGGCGCTCGTGGCGGTGCTGGCCGCGGTGGTCGTGGCCGCCGCGGGCGCCGGTTGGCTGCTGCTCGGGAGAGGCTCGACGCCCGAGCCGCCGCCGGTTCAGGCGGCGCCGCCTCCTCCGCCGCCGGCTTCCAGCGAGCTCCGGATGGCGCAGGAGGAGCTCGAGCGGCTGGTGCGCGAGCGCGCCCAGACGGTGGGCGACCAGATCGCCTCGGAGTACGACGAGCACATCCGCTCGCTGCGCGAGCAGCTCGAGCAGGCCCGCGCCGCCGAAGCGGAAGCCCTGCGCAGCGCCGCCGCACCTCCGGCCGCCGCGCCGCCGCCGACCGCGCCACCGTCCTCCGCGCCACCGCCCTCCGCGCCACCGCCCATCGCGCAGACCCCGGACGCCGAGCCGACGGCACCGGCGCCGGCCGCGCCCCCGCCGGCCGCGCCGCCGCCGAACTCGCCGCCGCCGAACGCGGAGCCCTCTCCCCCGCCGGTCGAGCCCGCGGAGCTCGTCACCGAGGACGTCGCGGAGGCGTCGAGCCCCCTGGACACGATCCCGGCGCCGCCGCCCTCGATTCCTGCACCGGCGGCGCCGGCGGTGCCCGACGTCTCGCCGCCCGAGCGCCTCAGCATGCCGAAGCCGGTCTTCCCGCCGCGGGCGCGGCAACACCGCAAAGAAGCCACGGTGTTGATCAAGGTCCACGTCGACGCCGACGGCAAGGTGATCGACGCCCAGCCGGTGATCGACAAGCCCGACCCCTACGGCTTTTACGACGCGGCGACGCAGGCGGCGCGCCAGGCGAAGTTCCGGCCCGCCCGCTCCGACGGCGTGCCGATCCGGATGTGGACGACGGTGGTGGTCAGCTTCAAACAGTGATCAACGTGGAGCCATAGAGCGCCGCCACCGGCGCCGCGTCCAGACCGCCGCCGTCCCCGCGAGGAACGCCAGCAGGACCGCGCACCCGAGACGGAAGGGGACGTCGACGTAGCGCACCTCGACCGCGCGAGCTCCCGGCGGCACCTCGATCACCAGGTGACGCCCCGGGTCGTAGGCCACCGGCCCCATGTCGCGGCCGTCGGCCGTCCACACGTAGCCCTCGAGCGGCGCCACGTTGAGCCGCAGCAGGCCGCCGCGGCCCGCCGTGGCGAGACGCACCCAGCTCGGCCCCCACTCGACGTCGACCGGGGAAACCTCCGGCTCCACGAAGAAGGCGAACGGCAGCGCCGCGGCGTTCTCCCACACCTCGATGCCGTCGCCCCGGTAGGCGGGCCGCAACTGGGAGTGACGAGCGAGGCTCGCGCGCAGGCGCGCGAAGCCGGGAAAGGCGGAGCGCTCGGGCAGCACCAGGAAGCGCACGCTCCACGAGCTCAGGTGGTCGAGCCGCTCGCGCGTCAGCTCGTGGCGGAAGATGTTCGAGTAGTCGAGCCCGAGGGCCAGCTCCAGGTTCTCTCGCGCGATCAGCGGCTCGTAGCCCCCGAGGTGGTAGGCGCCCGCCAGCGTCGCGTAGTCGAAGGCCAGCAGGCGGTCGAGATGACGCTCCAGCGGCGTCATCCACATCGACACGGCCCGCCCCTGGTCGACGGGGAAGCGGCGGGCCGTTTCGGCGCGGATGGCCGCGACGTCGCGGTCGACGCGATTGGGACCGAACGGCGCGTCGAGCCACGGCGAGAGCACGATCGCCAGGTTGCCGGCGACGGCCGCCGCCAGCAGGACGACGCCCACGACCTGCGGCCAGCGGCGCCGCGACGCGAGCAGCGCGCCGTAGCCGCCGGCCGCCGCGACGACGAGGAAGAAGGCGGCGATGAGGAAGGACTTGAAGGGCCAGCGGAAGCTCGAGAGGACCGGCAGGTGGTAGGCGACGCCGAAGGCCCGGGTCGAGAGGACGAGGGCGGCCAGGGCCACCGCGGCCGCGATCGCGAACGCGCGCTGCCGACGCGCCACCACAAGCGCGGCGAGGGCGAGCAGATTCGGCAGGCCGACGTAGAAGATCGCGCCGGTCGCCAGGTGGACGGCGCGCGGCTGCACGCGGAAGACCTGGGCCTCCAGGAAGGCCGCCACCGGCAGCGAGTTGGAGACCAGCTCCGCGAACGACAGCGACCCGGCCCGGTGCGCCGACGCCTGCTTGGCCAGGGCCATCGGCAGCAGGAGCGGCGCGGCGAGGGCCGCCGACGCGGCGAGCGCCGCTGCGTAGGCGAGGGCCTGCCGGCGCCAGGCGCCGTCGCGGCCCGTCAGCAGGCGCAGCAGCAGATAGCCGGACTCGAAGATCGCCCACAGCACCGCGTACTGGACGTAGCCCTGGTAGAAGAGCAGCGCCTTGACCGCCCCCAGCGCCAGCACCCGCGGCGCCGACGGCCGCTCCAGCAGACGCTCGACGAGCCACAGGCTCCACGGCAGGTACGCCGCGGCGTAGGCGACCACGATCCAGCTCCGCGACACCACGACCAGGAACGGCAGGGTCATCCACAGCAGGCTCGCCGCGACGCCGGCCGCGCGCCCGAGACCGAGCCGCCGCAACAGCGCGTACATCCCCAGCGCCGACGCCACCAGGTGCAGGATCGCCAACACGTCGACCACCGCCCGCAGGTCGCCCCAGCCCAGCCGGGCGATCGCCAGGCCCAGGTAGAGCGGCGGATAGAGCACCGCCGGCTGGCCGCTCGCCAGGTAGGTGTAGCCGAGGTACTGGTGGTAGTTGACGTGCGGGAGCTCGCCGTGGCCGAAGACCGAGTCGAACGTGTAGACGTGGCAAGGGAGGTGGTAGCTGGCGTTGTCGTCCCAGAGGAAGTAATAGGGCTCGCGCAGCTCCAGGACCGTGAAATAGACGGCGGCAAGCAGCAGCAGCACGCCGATCGCGGCCAGCTCTCGGCGCCACGGCGGCTCGCAGGGGTGGCTCGGACCAGGCACCGGGGCGCAGGATACCACCCTCCGGCTGTACTAGAATCCGCCTCGAGGATCGCGACCGCCGTGCCCCAGGACAATCTCGTCATTCTCCTGCCCGTCTACGACGACTGGGACGCTCTCGGAGCGCTGCTCGAGCGCATCGCCGGCGTGCTCGCACAGGCCGACCTGCGCGCCACGGTCGTCGTCCTCGACGACGCGTCGACGGCGCCGCCGGCCTTCCCCTGGCCCGACGATCCCGTCCTCGCCGGCGGCCGGCTGGTGGCGCTGCGGCGCAACCTGGGGCATCAGCGGGCGATCGCCATCGGCCTCGCCTACGTCCACGAGAGCTTCCCGGGAGCGACCACGGTGGTGATGGACGCCGACGGCGAGGACGACCCCGCGGACATCCCGCGGCTGCTCGCCGCCGGCGCGCAGGCGGGCGGCCGCCACATCGTCTTCGCGCAACGCTGGCGCCGCTCCGAGCGTCTCGTCTTCCAGCTCTTCTACCAGCTCTACCGCGGCGCCCACTGGGTGCTCACCGGGATCCCGGTCAAGGTGGGCAACTACAGCGTCGTCCCCTACGCGTGCCTGGAGCGGCTGGTCGTCGTCTCGGAGCTGTGGAGCCACTACGCGGCCGCGGTGTTCAAGGCCAAGATCCCCTATCTCTCGGTGCCCACGACGCGCGCCCGGCGGATCGCCGGCGAATCGAAGATGCGCTTCGTCAACCTGGTCGTCCACGGGCTGACCGCCATCGCCGTCTTCAGCGACGTCGTGGGCGTGCGCCTGCTCATCGCCAGCAGCGTGCTCCTCGCCCTGACGTTGGGGGCGCTGTTCGCCGCGCCGTCCTACTTGCCCGTGGCCCAGGCGGTGCCGGCGGTGGCCGGCGCGCTCGTCGCGGGTCTGCTCATCCTCCTGCAGGCGACCGCCATCGCCGCCGTCTTCGTCTTCGTGATCCTCGCCGGGCGCCAGAACATGGCCTTCCTCCCCATCCGCGACCACTGCTACTTCATCCGCCGCGTCACGGAGCTGCCGCTGCCGGCCGAGGCGGGGGACCCCGCGTGAGCGCCCCGGCCGCCGACTATCGCTACGTGGGCTCGGAGCTCGAGATCTTCGCGCTGGCCGAGAATTGGAAGCGCTACCTGCGCGCGCAGATGGCGCCCTACTTCGGCGCCGAGGTTCTCGAGGTGGGGGCCGGAATGGGCGCCACCACCCGCGCCCTCTGCGGCGACGGCGTGCGGCGGTGGGTCTGCCTCGAGCCGGACGCCGAGCTCGCCGGCAGAATCGACCTCGCCTCCCTGCCCGCCGCCTGCCAGGTACGCCGGGGCACGGTGGCCGACCTCGACGCCGGCGAGCGCTTCGACGCGATCCTCTACGTCGACGTGCTCGAGCACGTCGACGACGACCGCGCCGAGCTGGCTGCGGCCGCCCGACACCTGCGCGACGGCGGCCGGCTGATCGTCCTGGCGCCGGCCCACGCCTGGCTCTTCACCCCCTTCGACGAGCGCATCGGCCACCGCCGGCGCTACACCCGCCGGGCCCTGACCGCGGCGGCCCCGCCCGAGCTGCGCCTGGAGCGTTGCCGCTACCTGGACTCGGTCGGGTTGCTCGCCTCCCTCGGCAACCGCCTGCTGCTGCGGCGGGCCATGCCGAGCCGGGAGCAGATCCTCTTCTGGGACCGCTTCATGACGACCCTGTCGCGACGGCTCGATCCGCTGACCGGCTGGCGCGTGGGCAAGTCGGTGCTCGGAATCTGGACAAGATGAAGAACCCAGCGTCCCGGTAGAGCACGGCGCCGCCGGGCGGAGGTGCATGCACCTACCTGAAACGTCCTCCGAGCGGCTCACGGCGACGCGGATTGACGACTGTAGCGGATCGCGTTACACTTCTTGCATGATCTGGAGCTTCCGGCACAAGGGCCTCGAGGAACTCTTCCTGACCGGCCGGAGCTCGAAAGTGCGAGCGGACCTCCAGCGCCGATGCCTGATCCGCCTGGACGCCCTGGATCAAGCGGTCGAGTTGACCGACCTGAACGTGCCGGGTTTCAACTTCCACGCTTTGCGGGGAAAGCCCAAGCGGTACAGCCTGCACGTCAACGGGCCGCGATGTATCACCTTCGAGTGGGACGATGGCGACGCGTTTCGAGTAGACTTGGAGCAGTACCACTGACCGGCAGAGAAGGAAGGAGCAAGCCGATGGCTGAAGAGCTCTTAGTCACGAAACGACCCCGGCGTCCTCCGGTCCATCCGGGGGAGCTGCTGCGGGAGGACGTCATTCCGGCCCTGGGTCTGTCGATCAGCGAGGCGGCACGCCAACTCCGGGTCAGCCGGCAGACGCTCCACCGGGTCATGGCTGGACGACACGGCGTGACTCCGGAGATGGCTCTCCGACTCGGGAGGTTTTGCGGCAACGGTCCGGGGCTTTGGCTGCGTATGCAGCAGAGCTATGACCTGTGGCACGCTGAGCAGGCTTTGGGCGACGAAGTCGAGAAGATCCCCACGCATTCGTTGGCCGTAGCTCCTACCCCCGCCGGAGCTTGAGAGACGCTGGCGGCCCGGGACGCCGGAGTTTCCGGCGACGGTGGGCAGGCCCCCTGTTCGGAAACGACTTAGCGGATACTGGGAGCGCAGGCGTCCCGCCTGCGCTCCCAGCCGGGACGGCGGTCAGCTCCGACGCACCAGGATCTTGCCGGCCAGCTCCAGCGCCGCCGCGCCGGCCGCCTCCAGGAAGCTGGCGATCGACGCCGGCGAGCGCGCCAGGCCGTCTGCGAGGTTCAGCGCCTCCGTCAGCTCCGGATTGCCTGACCTACGTCCAGAGGGCGACGAGCGCGTCACGGACGCGATTCTCGCTCGTCCGTCGGGTTCCGTCCCCTGTTGGGGACGATCAGGCGGTCGTGTTCTTGTGGCTCAATCGCATCACGGCTCGTCCAGGATCTCGTCCGACTTCGCGCTCTGCGGCCGCTAGGAATCCGACGCGGTCGCTCGGCATTAATCCCGGTAACGCTCGAACCAGGCTAGGATGTGGGCTACCTTGCTCATGAGCTGGCTCGGACGGTCGGCGATGTCGTGCGAAGCGCCGGGAATGCGCACCAGCATGGCGTCCACCCGGCGCAGCTTCAGCGCCTGTAGAGCTGCTCCGACTCCGAGTCGGCGTGCGGTGGTCCGCCTCCCCGGTGAGCAGCATGGTGGGGGTCGTTGCCCACCTTGAGGTACCCGGCGCCGTCGGCGCGGTAGAGGATCTCGTCGATCGCCACCGCGGGGCCCGCCCATTGGGCGCCCGCGGGCTTCTCGGGGAGCTCCACGAACGGCTCGACGTCGAGCGGCGCGAGCATGGTGAAGGCGATCCAGCGTCCGTCCGGCGACCAGGCGGGGTCGGCGGGCGGCTCTCTGAGCTGGGTGAGGCGGGCGCTCCCGCCGCCGTCGAGCCAGCGCACGTGGAGCTGGCTCGAGCCGTCGTCGGTGGAGGCGTAGAGCAGTCGCCGGCCGTCGGGGACCAGCGCGGCGCGAAGTGGTTGGCCAGGCCCGTGGTCAGCGGCCGGTGATCGCCGCCGTCGGTCGTCGCCAGCCACAGGTTCGAGCGCCGCCGGTCGTGCATCACGTCCATGAAGTTGCGCACGTAGACCACGCGCCCGCCGTCGGGCGAGATCTGGGGGTCCGAAGCCCATTCGAGCTCGAAGACGTCGGCGAGCCTCCCTCGGCAATCGCCTGCTGTTGCGCAGCGCGATGCCGAGCCGACGGCAGATCCTCTTCTGGGACCGCTTCATGACGACCCTGTCGCGACGGCTCGATCCGCTGACCGGCTGGCGCGTGGGCAAGTCGGTGCTCGGAATCTGGCGCCGCCGGGCGCAGGTGCATGCACCTACCTGAAAACGTCCTCCGACGTAGCCGCGGTAGCTGCCTTCGTCAGCCAACGCCGCAGCGCACCGAGATCCCGGCAGCTCTCGAGAGCCGCCCGACTCGCCTCGTCCACCGTGAGGCCCCTCGCTTCCAGAACGTCTACGACGGATCCGCGCAAGGCCCGGATCTGGCCTTCAGACCGAACCTCGTCCAGATCCCGGTAGCCCTGACGCTGCAGGAGGTTCCGGAAGGTGACCCGGTGCGCGGCGTCGCGATCGTAGAGCGCTTCGACGGGGACCGGGTTCTGCAGGACGCCCGGAGCCGTCAGCTCCTCTCCCTGTTGGACGATCCTCATCGCCTTTCCGGGCTCGTAGACCTCCACGCGGCGCGGCCCCACCAATCGCACCACCCAGACGTGCTTCGTGCCGGCTGTCAGGAGCTCCGAGATCTTCTTCGCCAAGTCGGCCTCGTCCTGCCCGGTGTCCGCGTACTCGACCGCGAGCGGCGGCGCGCCCCGAACCCAGCCCGGGACATCGGGGACGTTACCCACCGCGACGTCGGGAGCCCGCAGGAGCTCGGACGAGGGCGAGTAGCCCGTGTCGACGCCGGCTTCCTCGACCGCCGGATCCGTTTCGAGCACCGAGCCGCCGAGGAGATTCGCCCGCGAGCCGCGGCCGCCCGTCGTCATGCAATGGATGGCATGGCCGTCCGAGAGCTCGTAGGGGTCTCCGGAGCGGATCTGGTCGGCCCGGAATGGCCCATGGGACGTCGGTAGCGGCTTGCTCATCCGCTCACGATATCACGGCGCGAGTGATATGCTCGCCTCGGCAAGTCGGTGCTGGGAGTCTGGCAGAATGACGAGGAACCAACTGACGCCGTCGCCGCGCGGGATCGCCGCCCTGGCGCTCCTCGCGACGCTCCCGGCCGCGCCGTGGCCCGCCCTCGCCCAGCTCGACGCCGTCAACGTCGAAGCGGTGGTCAGCGGCCTTCCGGTGCCGCTGGCGGTGACCCACGCCGGCGACGCGCGGCTCTTCGTCACCCTGCTCGACGGCCGGGTGATGATCGTCGCGGACGGCGCCCTCCTGCCCCGCCCTTTCCTCGACGTCCGCCACCGCACGTCCGAGACCGGCCTCGGCCTCTACAGCGTCGCCTTCCATCCCGACCACGCCGCCAACGGCTACGTCTTCGCCCATTACACCGAGGCCGGCACCGGCGATTCCATCGTCTCCCGCTTCGAGCTGCGCGAGGGCGACCCGGACCGGGCCACGGCCGCCAGCGAGGCGATCCTGCTGCGCATCCCGAAGCAGCAACGCCTGCACTACGGCGGCCAGCTCGCGTTCGGGCCCGACGGCTTCCTCTACGTCTCGACGGGCGAAGGCACCGGCCAGGGAAACGTCGTCGACCCCGAGTGCGCGGCCCAGTCGCTGGCCAGCCTCGAGGGCAAGATCCTGCGCCTCGACATCGACGCCGGCGCCGACGCGGCGCCCTACTACGCGGTGCCGGAGGACAACCCCTTCGTCGGCGTCGGGCGCGGCGAGATCTGGGCCCTGGGGCTGCGCAACCCGTGGCGCTTCTCCTTCGACCGCGCCGGCGGCGACCTGTGGATCGCCGACGTCGGCCAGGACCGGCGCGAGGAGATCGACCGCGAGGAGGCCGGCTCGCCCGGCGGCCGCAACTACGGCTGGAAGGTGATGGAGGGGACCTTCTGCTTCGACAACCGTCGCGGCTGCCCGGCGACGCTGCCGCCCTGCGGCGACCCCGGCTGGACGCCGCCGGTGATCGAGTACAACCACGCGGGCGAGCGCTGCTCGGTGATCGGCGGCCACGTCTACCGCGGCGCCGCGATCCCGGAGCTCGCCGGCCGCTACCTCTACGGCGACTTCTGCACCGGCGAGGTATGGGCCGCCGCGCCGCGCGGCGGCGGCTGGGAGCCGATCGCCCTGCCCTTCACCCTGCCCGGCCTGACCGCCTTCGGCGAGGACGCCGGCGGCGAGCTCTGGCTCACCGCCCAGGGCACGGTTTATCGTCTCCGCGGCGCCGATCCCCCGGACGGCGGCGAGCCCTGCGTCGCCGACGCTCAGCACCTCTGTCTCAACGAAGGACGCTTCGAGGTCTCGGTGTCCTGGCGCACGGGGAACGGCGAGAGCGGCCTCGGCCGCGCCGTGGCCCTCGTCGACGACGCCGGCTACTTCTGGTTCTTCGGCCCCGACAACCCGGAGCTCTTCGTCAAGGTGCTCGATGCCTGCCGCGAGCCGTTCCAGCGCTTCTGGGTCTTCGCCGCCGGCCTGACCGAGGTCGAGACGAGCCTGCTCGTGGTCGACACGGAGACCGGCGCCAGCCGTCGCTACGACAGCGCGCTGGGCCAGCCGTACACGCCGGTGCGCGACACGCAGGCGTTCGCGACGTGTCCGTAGAGCTCACGGTCCTGGTGCACGACCCTACCCCCGTCGTCGTCACCTTCTCGAGCCGCGCCCACCGACGCACGCAAACGGCGTCCATGAGCTTTAGGGACGCCGGGTGCCGCCCGCAAACGGCGTCCATGAGCTTTATGGACGCCGGGTGCCGCCTGCAAAACGGCGTCCATGAGCTCTATGGACGCCGGTTGACACCTGCAGAGTAACGTTCATAAGCAATATTGAGCGTTACCTGTACCTGCAAAGCGGCGGCCATAAGTGCCGCGGACGGTTTTCGGCACTTGCCAGCACCCGTCGGCAACGCGTGCGGACGGTTTTCGGCAACTGCCGGCACCCGTCGACAACGCCTGCGGACGGTTTTCGGCACTTGCCAGCACCCGTCGACAACGAGTCCGGACAGGTTTCGGCACTTGCCAGCACCCGCCGGCAACGACTCCGGACAGGTTTCGGCACTTGCCGAAAGTCGTCCGCAATGCGACCCGCTCAGCGACAGCCGGTTCGGCCCAATTCGGCCGAGAATCGTTGCCGCGACTGCCAGGAGGGCCACCAGACCGACGGCGGCGTGACCTGAAATCACCGGACCGACTCCGCGAGCCAGACCCGTGCCCGCTCGGCGACCTCCTCCAGGCGCGAAGCCTCCCAAGCCAAGCCGGATAGCGCGAGGTCGGGTGACTCGTTTCCAGGATCGTACACGTGGCGGAAGAAGGCCAGGGCCTGCCGCTTGCGGAAAAGGTCCGTCTCGGGCTTCAGGAGGTAGATCTCGGCCAGGCGGGCGGCGCTCTGGAGCTCGCCGGCCTGCCACAGCAGCGGACGCTCCAGCGCGGCGCGGGCCGCTTCATGGTCGCCCGCCGCGAGGTCCCGGTCGAACTGGCGGATCATGGTGACGAGTCGGCACACCCCCGATAGACCCGGTTCCTCCAAGCTCGGAGGCCCGGAAAGCAGTCGCGCCAGTTGAGTGAGGGCCGCGACACCGCACAAGCTCAGCTCGCCGCCGGCTCGTTCCAGGACGGCGAGCGCCTCGGCGGGCCGGTCGAGGTGCAGGAGCGCCACACCGAGAAGGTGTTGGAAGTGGTGTTGGCGGCTCTCGTCGAGCCCCGCGGGGTCGACCGCATCCAGGTGCTCGAAGACCTCCTTCCAGGCTCCGCGCCGGGCCGCCTCGTCCGCCGTCAACATGGCCGCTCCCGGATGGCTCGGATCTCGCCGGGCCAGCTCGCGGGCTCGCTCCTGCCAGTCGGGATCCTCGGGCGCCGTTCGTTTCCCCGCGTGACACACCCACACCATGACCCCCACGTCGTCGGCGTAGGTCTCCTCATAATTGCGAAACACGACCTCGGGACCCAATGTCTGCATTTGGCGGGCGATGGCCTGGACCTTCTGGTGGTCCTTCTCGCCGAGTGTCTCGCAGAAGAACGGAGGGCCGAGACGAGGAATGTAGCGTATGGAGCGAGGCACCGAGAGCTCGTCCGTGAATTCGGGAGGCGGCGGTTCGGGGCCGAGAGGCCAGATCCGGACGCCCCCGGACCCCAGGGTCAGAGCCAGGGCGTGCCGGCCCTGCCGATCCTGAACCAGGAGCGTGTCGTCGGGAGCCTCCACGCGGAAGAGCTGCCGAAATTCCCTCTGCTCGAGGTCGTTTTCCGACGCAGCGCCCCCGTCGGCGAGAGCGAGGATTTCATTGAGGTCCCCAAGTCCGGCCAGGACGAATCCGAGCCCTCGGCCTTGCAGCGTGGCGAGCGGGGGATATTCGTCTTCGAAGACCTCGCGGATCTTCAGCCGGCGCCGGACTTCCAGGGCGCCGTCCGCCGCCGGCGCGAGCGCGACGAGCTCGACGCGGTCTTCGTCGTCGAGATCGGCTCGGACCACCAGGAGCCAAACGCCCGTTCCGTCCGGGCTGACGGCGATGGAATGGACTTCGTGGGCAGCCGGAAGCCGGACTTCCCGATAAGGCGTTCCCCGGATCGAGTACAACTTCGCCCCCTCGTGAAAGCCGAAAACCATGACGACGCTCGCGTGCGGGGAGATGAGGGGGTGAACGACGTCTCCGGGGACCTTGCGACAGATCCGCTCGGTCTGCGTGTCGATGACGAAGAGCTTTCGGTCCATGGTTCGCGGTGGCTCGCTCGCGATCCACAGGTAGGGGCTTGCGGGGACGAGGGCTTCCTGCTCGACGTTCTCTCCCGGGGGGAGAAGCCCCTTGAAGGGGAACCAACGGAGGACGTCCCAGCTCTCCCAGGCGAGCTCGAGGAGATGACCTTGCCTGCCGACGATCCGCAGCCGGTCCCCGTCGAGACAGATCGGCGGCAGGTATGCTCCGAGGCGCTCCGGGGTCCGAAGAGAGACGCGCGATACGACCTGATTCTTTTCGACGTCGATCACGCGAACGAAGAGCCATCGATCCCAGGCATTCGCGAGGACGAGCTTGCGGCCTTCGTCGTCCAGCCAGATCTGGGGCTCCTCTTTCAGAAGGGTCTTGAAAGAGTCGGTGAGCCCGTCGAGCGGCGAGGCCTCGTTCGAGACCTCGACCCGCCAGTCGCGGCGGATCCGTCCGCGGAGCTCGGCCACGCGCCGGGGCCAGAGCTCGTCACCGGCCTCGGCGGTGACCGCCAGTCTCTCGGCGCGCTCGAGGGCGCCCAGGACGTCGCCGTTGGCGAGGTGGTGGTCGTGCTCCCGCTCCAGGAACTCGCGGGACTCCGCCCGGCGCAAGAGAGCCGCGAGCTCCTCGGCCTTCGCCTGATCCTCCGCCGCGAGCTCGCCCACGTCGACGTCACTGAGATGCTGTCGGGCCACCTCGAGCTCGCCGGCCTCGGCGGCCTCTCGGGCTCTCCCGAGGGCCCTCCGGGCGTCCTCGCGCCGCTCTACGGAAAGCTTCGATTCCGCGGCCTCCAGGCATCGCCGAGCGTCTTCGACGTGACGCAGTAGCCGCATGTGGGTCGAGACGAGGTCGACGGCGTCCCGCGGGTAGCCCCGGCTCAGGCTCTCGCCCGCCTGCTCGAGAGCCAGGGCCGCGGCCACGGCAGCGTTGGCCCTCGAGCCCGACGCCGGAGCCCCCATTTCGTCGAGCCAGCCGAGGGCCGGGTGAGCGACACTGCCTCGAACCCGCGGTCGCAGATCCTTGGGCAGCGACAGGTAGGCGGAGAGCGCCTCCGCGGCGTCCGCCGACCCTTCGAAGCGGCCGACGACTCTCTCGAAGAGCTCTTGCTCCTCGCGCTCGCGCGCCGTCGTCTCGGCCCTCTCGGCGAGGGCCGGAAGGTCCTCCCGCTCACATCCCGCTTCGATCGCCTCCCGGAAGTGTCGCGCCGCGTCGTGGAAACGCTCTTGCCCGAGAGCTCTCTGAGCCTGCTCGAGGCAGCTCGCGATCTCGCGCTCCCGCCGCCGAGCCGCGGCCTCACGCAAGACGCGCCGCGCGACCTCGCTTTCAGGCCACCGGTCGACGAGAGCTCGGGCGTCGTGCTCCACGGCTTCGGGTCCTTCGCGCCGGTAACGTTCGAGGAGCTCCTCCTCGGCCGGACGGGCGCTCCGGGCCTGGAGGTCGGCGATGCCGCGTTCGAGATCCGGGATCTCCGGGTGGGTGGATTCGCGCGACTTCACCTCCGCGAGGTAACCGACGGCGACGTCCGCCTGACCTCGCCGGGTCGCCTGGGCGGTGAGAGCGGCGTAGACCGCGGCGGCGTGCCTCTCTTCGACGCCTCGAGCGAGCCCGAGAGCGTGCTCGTCTCGGCCCAGCCGGGCGGCGGCGAGAGCGAGCCGGGCCCGCGCCGTGGGATGGGCTTTCGCCTCGCCGGACAGACGGGGCTCGGCTTCCAGGGCCTCGCCATCCATCCCCAGGACGCCCACCCAGAGCTCCAGCAAGGGCAAGGCGGCGTCCACGGCTCCGTGGCTTCGTTCCAGGGCCCGCGTCAGGTACTGCTCGGCGGCCTCGTAGTCGAAATCGCGCATGGCGTTCCGGCCCCGCCGGACGAGCTCGTCGAGGGTAGGGACGCCGTCGCCCTCGGATTCCGTTCGCGCCCGGGCCGGCTCTTCGCGCCGGCACCGTTGCGTCGTCGGGCCCCACGGGGCGTCAGAGTCGTTGGAGACCCCGGAGTCTCTCTCAAAGTCCCCGGTATCCAACTGGTGCCGAACCCACGACCGGGCGTCGGGTTCGAGCTCGTCGACGACCGCGTGGCAGGCGTCGAACTGTCCCAGCCGGTGGACAAGGCTCACCACGCCGTCGCCGGGTCCGCGCCGGAGCGCGAGCATCTCACTGTGCTCTCGGATCAGCCGGCTCTGGAGATCGGACTTCTGCCGGTAGAGGCGTATTTCCTCGTCCCGGTCATGACCCAGGCCGGTGGGGTTGACCTGGTGGATCAGGCGAAAGAGGTCCTCGGGAGTCACGGACCGGCGGCCCGCCAGGACCTCCTCGGGATCGAGCTCGCGAGCCTTCTTCGTCGTTCTGGACTTGCGTCGTCGTGCCATCTGCCGGGCCATTGTACGCTCGTGATCCTATCGGGACCATTTCCGCTCATCGACGAGGGCCCCGGCGTCTTCCGCCAAGGCCGCCGTCGGGACCAGCTCGACTTCCGTTCGGATCTTGAGCGCCCGGCTCCTCTCCCCCTCCTTTAGTGAAAGGAGGGGGCCGGGGGGAGGATTTGGACGGCGTCAGCCGTCCCTCCGGAAATCCCCCCTGCCCCCCTTTTTCAAAGGGGGGTACCTGACGGCTCGCTTCGCCTCGCGCGTGCGCGGACGCACGCCCACACGTTCCGCCACTCGTTCGCCACCACTCGTTCGCCACCCATCTCCTGGAAGACGGGTCGGACATCCGCACGGTGCAGGCGCTCCTGGGCCACAAGGACGTGAAGACCACGGAGATCTACACCCATGTCTTGCGGTGCGGCCCAGCGGGCGTCCGAAGCCCCGCAGATCGGCTCTGACTGACAGCCGCCGGCACGCCAAGCCGGGAGATTCCGGCCCACGGTTCGCGAGGAGCGACTGACACGAGCCGAGCCCCCGAGCCCGAGCCCAGCCCCCAGCCCGCGCCCCGCGTCACATTGACAACGGCGGGAGACCTACGGTAACGTACCCAGTCCATGAGCCCTGCCACTGCCAAGGGCCTCGCGCGGTGTAGCTCGTGGCTGCGGGAGTCTGAAGAGGACTGCGCTGCCGGCATGTCACGGCCGATGGCCCCTGATCAGGCCACGGTCAGCCGCTATTGGGCGAGCTGCTGCTGTGGGGGGGGACCGTGGCCTCACGCGTTGTGTTCGCGTGCGGCTCAGCTCCTCCGGACGCAGGCCGGGCGGCAGAGGCCAAGTCGCTGCGGCAGGAGCTATGCCGCCACTTGGCGGCATAACTCCAATCGGAAGTTGCGGACTGATGCGTTCAAGTCCCCTCTTTTCAGCCGATTACGGGACTCGGGCACACCTGCTTTCCGCAGCACCTATGCCGCCACCTGGCAGCATAGCTGCCGCGACGCGGCAGAAGGGACGCGGCCAAGTAGTGTGTTTTCAGTAGTTCCAAGGAGTCTAGAAGTAAATGCCAGATGGTCTTCGACTGCTAGCGGCAGTCGAATCAAGGGTTAGGCGGCGATCGGACCGATGCTAGATTCCTAGAAGATCCAAATCGTGCGTAAATGAGTCAAATTTTGGAAAAACTTTATCATGAGCGCAAACCTACCCCTACCCAAAGCCATCGGAGCTTTGAGCGAGAATGGTCCGGCAAGCAGGGGCGGCTCTTCCGACGACGGCTGTTGGCTTGTAGGCCGGCGGTATCCGCAGTCCGAACGCCCGGAAGCGTCGGTATATTTGCCGTCCTCTGGTCGGTTGGCCGCATCCGGCGTACCGGCCCTCTTGGCACCGGTGAGTATAGCACAGCTCTTCCAGACTGTACGGCTGCCTGGTCACCGCGCCTCGGTATCCACGCTCGTCGGTCTGAGGCGGAGCCTCGTAGTTATTTCTCTACAGAGAAGCTCGCTCGACACGCCGAGGTCGTCCCCGTGGCATGGAAAATTGATCCGACGAAAGTGCTAGGCGGTTCCGACTCTCGACTTCGAGGTGTCGCCCGAAGTCTGCTCGTTCCAACTCGCCCCGTAGAATCTCACGAGTCGGCCGTCGTAGCTCTCGAGTGCCCTGCAACTGCCGCCCTTTGCTTTGATCGTGTCTGGTCGATCTCCCCAGAGGACTGCCCCGATCCGATTCGCTTCACCGCTGGCTCGGATGCGGAGTTGCTGGCCGCATTCGTCACGTCGGTCACGCCTAAGGATCCGTCGGACTTCCCGACGGAATCAGACCTCGATGCGCTTGCCCAGGCATTCCTCCGCAACAGCCTTGAGGGTCTTCCTGAAGGTGCCATGAGAGCTGTAGTAATGCTTTGGTGCGGCGCTGCCCTGCTGCCCGACGGCTCCGACTTCACAGCGGGAGTTATGCGAGGACTCGCCCTCACCGTCTGCCAGGGCGTACGAGGCTGGCTGGGGCGGCCTGCACTTCCCGTGTTTTCAAGCGAGCAGCGGCGCGATGCCGAGTACGTTCCCGGTGACCGCGAAGTAGTTCTTGCAGCTCTCCGCGAACTTGATGTCGTGGATGAGGATGAGCTCACTTGGGAACAGGTGTTGGCGTTTCGACAGGACTCCGCTGCGCGCCGTGACTATAGACGTCTTGTTCACTGGCTTGACAGCACGATGGTCAGTCGTCAACACACGTTCATTGTGGATGAGCTCGGCAAGCGCATCGAACTCTATCGACAAGCGCTCCGGAAACATGGGCTCAAGACCCGCCTTGGCGTCCTGGCCTCGCTCGTCGACGCAAAGGCACTAGTTGGAACATCGGCCGCGGCAAGTGCCTCCCTCGTCTCCGGCCACCCACTGTGGGGACTTCTGGCGGCTACGAGTATCCTATTCGGCAAGGCGCTGCTGACGATCGGCCAGGCAAGGATCGATCTCGAGGAGGTGCACAATGCCCACAGCGAAATCGCGTTTGTTGCTCAGGTCAATGAACGGCTCACTTCGGCAGCTGAGTAGCGTGTCAGACAGGCCAGTCCATTGGCGCGCGGCGCCTAACCCAATGAACCGGACCCGTCCCTGCGGGCCGGCCGGCTACCTCAATCACGTTGGGCGGACCAGAGGAAGGAGTCTGATGGCCGTCGATCTCTCAGATCAGCTATGACGGCGAGCATGTACGCGAGGAGCCTATGACCACCTCAAACACGCGCGGCGCAGCCTTCGAGGGCGAAGCGAGGCGCCTGCTCAACGAGTTGACAAACACGCACCCGAGCGTTGTCGCTGTCGCCGAGAAGCCGAATGTTGAGCTTCAGAACGGAGAGGTTGTAATACCGGATTTTCATCTGAGGATCGAGTATTCGGCCGAGACACGCAACTATTTCATTGAGTGCCAGGACCGGACGCATTACACACACTCCATCTTGCACAAGGTCCAGCACGTTCGGACCAAGCAGGCGTTCAAAACCTTTATCTTTGTCTATCGTGACGGGATCTCCGGTGAACTCGCGCGGGCCATGGACGCCGAAGGTGTAGTCCATCAGAGCCTCGAAGAATTCCAGGCGTTCCTCAGTCAGGTCTCCTGCCAGCTCGCGAGTCAACCGAAGAGACCCGAGGGATATAAGGCACCCGTCTACGCAGGGATTGACGGGAACGAACTCCTTGTCGCCCTCGCCCATGCGAGTGATCGCCTACGCGCCGCCCGTGCGAAGAGTCGTCAGCATGCCAGCATAGCTATCGCGCTTTACTTCATCGAGGCGATAGAAGACGCGCGCGGCGGGAAGTCGGGTAACTTGATCAGACTATTACGGGAGATGGACCGACTTCGCATCAATCCGTTCGCCTCGTACTACTTTGGTTGGTTCGACTACATCAATGGTGTCTTCCTGGACGACGAACCGACCTTCTTTCAGCGGGGATTTCGTGTCGAACGAGGCGCATGGCGACGCGACTTTGCCAACTTTCAACCAACGGGTTACGACTTGATTCTCTGTGATGTCAGACATGATGAGCGAACCCATCGTCTCGCACTCTCCTCCGCGATCCATCTGAAGTTGGGGGAGCTCGGAAGAGCTGGGCTGCCCCTTCATGATGTTCTAATGGACCTTCCGCGCAAGCTAACAGACCAAGCATCGGAGGACGCGCAGATTGTGGAAGGAGGGTTGATGGCATGTCACGGTAGCGCCGTCGCGACGGTCCAACGGTATCTAACGGAGAGAGGCCAGAGTGGCGGCCCGGCCTGCGAACGATTGGAGGCAGAAGATCGCGACATCCTGCCCGGTGATTTCGGAGGGCAGATTGAAGTGTAGGCACGTGTGGCCGCCCAACAACCGGTTGCAGCGGACGGTCCGCTGCGCGGCCCGCCGCTGAACCGGAGCGTTAGCCACATGACCTGAGAGCACAGGCGATGAGCTTCGATGATATCCACTTCTACATCAATGGCCGGCGTGTCGGCCCGACAGGGATCACTGGCGCTCAGCCCGATCTTGACCTCTTCGATCAACTCAAGCAGCACCTGTCGGGACGTTGCACTGTCCGGTTCCACGTGGGCGATCAGAAGGTGGAGAGCGACGTCAGGTTGAACGGATTCAACTTTCGTGTCGAGAACAACTTCCAGGCAACTGACATTGACGCCACCATAAAGAGCGAGAAAGAGCGAGTTCGAAGGGAGCAGGAAGACGCCAGCTTCACAGACGAGTTGACCGAGTGTTTCTTCATTCCGGCGGACGCCCTCCTGTCCTGTGGCTCGGTTCTTCCAGCATTCGACCGCTCTCGTCTGGTAATGGACGCCGAGAGTCCGCGCTTCTTTGTGTCACACCCCTGGCTGACCCGGGATCACCCCGACCCGGATGGCAAGCATCTCAGATTGATTCAACAGCATGCGAGTGGGCCCGGTCAAGGTGCGTTCTACTGGATCGACTATTGCTGCTTGCCCCAGTCAAGAAAGACGATCCAAGAACAGGATCTATTTCGGCGGACACTTCCGAAGATCGCGACGATTCAGTCCAAAGGGTCTACGCTCGTAATACCCGAGTCTAACTATCGTCGCCGAATGTGGTGCTACATGGAACACTTCGCCGGAGTCCTGTTCTCACATCGAGATTACACCGGCGTCGCGTCAAACATTGACTACCTTGGTGACAGTTCAATCCATCGCGAAATGCTGGAGGCCGTGCAAACCCTCGAAGAACCACCCTGGCATGAATTGGAGGTCACGAACCCGTCCGACGTCCCTGGAATAAAGTACAACTATCGCTTCCTGTCCAATCTTGCAAAGTTCCAGCTATACGATCGCTTCAGCGAACTACGCAGGACGCTCCCTGGACACGAGATCTATTCAGGATATCACTATCCACAGTGCGCATTTGGCCTTGACTACAGTCGATCCGTATCCAAACTACGGCCCCTTTTCATGGAATTCGGGGGCGACATCCAATACTTTTACAAAGAGCGATCGCTGGAATGGCTGGCCCAGCGCTTCTCGTGGTCCATCTTTCCAGATGACTATCGGGTCGAGGACTTTCGATTCTCTCCCGCACTATTCTACTCTGAGGCAATGGTTGGCTGGATCGCACTACTTCTCGCAATGATCAATATCCTGAATGTGGACAACGCGAGAATAGTCAACCTGCGTGAACTTTACGCGCGAATCGTTCTCATATCGTTGTTCAGGTGAGTCACATGAACCAGTGGCTAACAACAGCATGCAGCGAAGTCCGCGACCATTCGCCCTCCTATCTCGCTAAGGGCAGCGGTTACGGACTCGGCCGGCTGCGCCACGGCAATCCGGAGCTGACGGAGGCGCTGAACCTCGCCGACGGCCTGGCGCGCTCGCCGGCGTCGATCGCCAGCTTCCTGGAGGCGGCGGGCGCGGCGGCGCTGGAGCTGCCCGGAAAGATCCTGGTGCGGCGGATCTGAACGCCCGGCTCCCTTCTCATCCTCTCCCCCTCCTTTGGTGATAGGAGGGGCCGGGGGAGGATTTGGACGGCGTCAGCCGCCTCGCGCGTGCGCGGACGCACGGCGGGAATATCGCCGCCCGAATCGACGTTGCCAGATCAGCCTTCGGGCAGTGGCCGGGACAAGCGGACCCGACGCCGAGGTCAGCCGGATTGGTCTCGCTCGACGGCGTGAAGGAAACTGCATGGATTACCGCGTCTGAAGGCGGTCGTTTTCCGCGCAACGCTTCTGGACCGTCGCCCAGAGACGTTTGTCCCGGCAAACCCGCGCATCCCCGGGATTGAAGGCGACGGAAACGCACGAAAGCCCCTCGGACCGTCGTCCAGAGACACTTCTACCGTCAGACACGCTTCTCCGGCGTCTGACGAGCTCTTGTTCCCTTCCCCTCGCCTTCGGAGGCCGATCGACGCCCACGAGGCCGAACGGCCCGCGCGCCGTGACGCGCTTCACCGAGAAGCGGCTTGCTCAAGCACCCAGCCTGGCCTAAGATAGTACCCGCGACCGAGTTGCCTGGGCTGGGCGCGACTCGCCCTTGCCGCCGGTCGGAAAGCCAGGACCTAGGAGGTCTGAAATGGTCTTGACGGAAGCACGCGTCATCGATTCGACCCACCTCGAGCTGGCCAGCCCGATCGACAGGCCATTGGGAAGTAGGGTGGTCGTCTCGGTGTCCGACGAGCAGGAAGAACGCGAGCTCTGGATGCGTGCTTCTGCGGACGGCCTGCGGGGCGCATACGGAGACTCTGAGCCCGAGTACACCCTCGAGATGGTGAAGGAGCGCAACCCAGAATTCTCGGCATGAAGGAAGGTGACATCGTACTGACCCTGCTCAGGGATAGATCTTGTAGAGCATCCGCGGGTAAGGGATGGTCTCGCGCAGGTGCGGCACGCCGCACATCCAGGCCACGAAGCGCTCGATGCCCATGCCGAAGCCGCTGTGGGGGAAAGTGCCGTACTTGCGCACGTCCAGGTACCACTGGAAGGCCTCGAGCGGCAGCTCGTGCTCCTCGAGCCGGCGCCTCAGCAAGTCGTGGTCGTGGATGCGCTGGCTGCCGCCGATGATCTCGCCGTAGCCCTCGGGCGCCAAGAGGTCGGCGCCGAGCACCAAGCGGTCGTCCTCGGGGGCGGGCTGCATGTAGAAGGCCTTGATGGCGGCGGGGAAGCGGGTCACGAAGACCGGACGGTCGAAGTGCTCGGCGAGGATCGTCTCGTCCTCGCCGCCGAAGTCGTCGCCCCAGGCGGTGGCGCTGCCCTTCGCCGCCAGGATCTCGATGGCCTCGCCGTAGTTGATCCGCGGGAACGACGGCGCGATCTTCTCGAGCTTCGCCACATCGCGCTCGAGGGTGGCGAGGTCCTCCCGGCAGCGCTCCAGCACCCGCTTGACGAGGTAGCAGACGAAGTCCTCGGCGAGCTGGACGACGCCTTCGAAGTCCATGAAGGCCACCTCCGGCTCGACCATCCAGAACTCCATCAGGTGGCGCCGGGTCTTCGACTTCTCGGCGCGGAACGTCGGCCCCATGCAATAGACCTTGCCGAAGGCGGCGCAGGCCGGCTCGAGGTAGAGCTGGCCCGACTGCGCGAGGAAGGCCCGGTCGCCGAAGTAGTCGGTCGCGAAGAGCGTCGACGTGCCTTCGCAGGCGGTGGGGGTGAGGATCGGCGAGTCGATGAGCACGAACTCCCGCTCGTAGTAGAAGTCGCGGATCGCCTGGCAGACCTCGCTGCGCACCTTGAGCGCCGCGCGCTGCTTCGAGGAGCGCAGCCAGAGGTGGCGGTGCTCCATGAGGAAGGCCGTCCCGTGCTCCTTCTTGGCGATCGGGAAGTCTTCCGTCAAGTGGCGCACGGTGAAGTCGGTGGCCTGGATCTCCACGCCGCCCGGGGCGCGCTCGTCGACCCGCGCGATGCCGGTGACCCGCACCGTCGACTCCTGGGTGACGGCGAGCACCGCCTCCCAGGATTCCTCGGAGACGTCGGCGCGGCTGACCACGGCCTGCACGTAGCCGCTGCCGTCACGGATCTGCAGGAAGGCGATCTTGCCGCTGCGGCGCTTGTTGGCCAGCCAGCCGCGGATGGTCACGGTCTCGCCGCCGTGCTCTTTGAGGTGTCGGACGGATACGGCCACGTCGAAGGGCTCCGGGGAAGACGGGAACACCGGCTCCCGAGAAGAGAGTGGATGCTATGGCGCCCCCGGACCGAGGTCAAGCGTCGCCAGGACCGAGGTCGAGCCGCGCCAGGGCCGCGGCGGCGGCGCGCTGCTCGGCGGCCTTCTTGCTCCGGCCCTCGGCGCGGCCGGCCTCCTCGCCTTCGACGACGCACTCCACGGTGAAGCGCTTGCGGTGGTCGGGCCCCGACTCGTCGGCGAGGCGGTAGACCGGCAGCCCCCAGCCGCGGGCCTGGGCCTGCTCCTGGAGCACCGTCTTGGCGTCGGTGTGGAGGGAGCGCGACCGTTCCCCTACGGTGCGCTCGAGGATCGGGTGGATCACGGCGCGCGCCGCCTCGAGTCCGCCGTCGAGGTAGACGGCGCCGAAGACGGCTTCCAAGGCGTCGGCCAGGATCGACGCCTTGGCGTGGCCGCCGGAGCGCCGCTCGCCCACGCCGAGCAGCAGCAGGGCGCCGATGCCGACCTCCTCGGCGACGCGGGAGAGGGCGGGAGCGCTGACCAGGAAGCTCTTGAGCTTGGCGAGATCGCCTTCGGCGCGCGCCGGGTAGCGGTCGAAGAGCCAGTGCGAGGTCACCAGCCCGAGCACCGCGTCGCCGAGGAACTCGAGGCGTTCGTAGTTCTCCTCCTCGCCTCGCTCGTTGCTGTACGAGCGGTGGGTGAGGGCCACGCGCAGCAGCTCGCCGTTGCTGAAGCGGTGGCCGATCGCCGCCTCCACGGCCTCGACGCCGGGCGGGATCTCGGCCGGCTCTTCGCTGGTGAGGATAGACGCGGGCTCGTCGGTTTCGCCGGTCATGCTTCGTCCGTCCGCGGCCTACCCTAGCAGGAACCCGGGGCGCCGGGACGGCTCGTTCCCGCGCCCGGTTGCCGCCTCTCGTAGGGCAGGCAGGCTCATGCTCTCGCTCATTCGAACAGACTGCCATTGACGTCTGGTTCCCTGGGGGGCTCGCGTATCCCTACGGGTACGTTGGGCAGCTCCTCGGATTGGAAGCAGTCCCCCTCGACGACTGCGGCGAGGAGCTTTGCCTGTGCGGGATAGCCTTCAATCGTCGCTTCCAGAATCCAGAGAAGCTGGAGCAATTCCGTCGTGAGCTGCCCTGTCCAACGCTCAGGACGGATGTCGTCGAGCGGCGATGACTTCTTTCCCGCACCGTTGCTCATGCGGTACTTGAGCCATGACTGCACGACCCTGAGGCCCGAGACCTCGAGCTCGAAGACCTCGCGGGAGACCGGAGCGAACTCGCCTCGACCTACGTGGAGAGTGCTCGTCGCGCCATTGTATTCAAAAGCCTCGGGGTAGCCGTCGACGTTACCGGGGACCGCCTTCGTGCACCTGGCCGCTCCTACCGGGACGTGGCCGCGCGACTTGTTCTGGGGTACGAAGCGTTCGCCGTAGGTGTGCAGCCAGAGCAGTCGCGCACCGACCTTGCGGACTCTCTCGAACAACGAAGAGTCCTTGGTGATCGGCACGCGGAGCTCGCGGGTCTCAAGCTCCTTCGCAAAGCGCGCGGTAAAGGCTGGTTGGGCCAGCGCGCCATAGACGTAGGCCAGGAAATCCTCTGGCGTAACCTTGCGACCGTATTCCTTGGCGAGCAGATCAAGCAGGCCGGGCAGGATGTTCGGCTCCTTCGCGTCGGCGACGCGATAAAGGGGGAGCGCCTCTTTTGCTCCATACGATCCGCGAAAGTGATGAAGATCTGGGATCTCCGCACAGCCGGTAACGGCTGGTCCTTGCCCGAGCGGATGGCTCAACAAGGTCGTAAGATAGACCTGCCGTTCACCATGGGCGCGCCAAAGGTCAGGGCGGGCGCGCGACATCAGGCGCCCGTCTGCTATAATGAAGTGGCGGTCAAAGGAGCGGTAAGCGTATCTCCGGACTTCCGGCATGGGAGCGTCCTTCGGCAGTTTGGCGATAGGCGTGGAATCGGTCTTCGCAGTCAAGGGCACACAGTACCTCCCCCAGACTTCGCGGTCGCCTGTTCCACGAAAAGCCTCTGACCTGCTCTCGGAGGCTAGAAGACCCCGCCAACGCCGTTGAAGCGTTTCGATGTCCGGACCAATCGGCCACGTCCGCTTCAATTGCACCCCGGAATGCTGCCATGGCAGGAGATCGGACAGCAATGGCCTATTGAAGTACTTTCCCCTGCCCGCCGGGCGGAAGGGCGCCTGCCAACCGTCTGGGCAGTTCTGCCATTTCACTTTCGAGAAGTCGGTGATCGTGTCGAGCATGATCAGCTTGGCGTCGCGCGTTCCCTCGACTTGAGTGAAATGGACCCTGGCGGGCTTGTCCGTCTCCGCCCTCTTCGCACGGACGGCCACGGCGATCGCTACCGGAGTCTGGATGGCAAAGACGTTGTCGCTCTTGCGCGTGCCGCGGCCCTCGCCGCCGAGGTCGAGTATCCAGATCTCGTCGCATTGGCGCCGCATATGCTCGCGCATCCCACCGAAGGCGTCGCCGTCGAGGTAGCTTGACGCGCTGATGAAGCTCACTATGCCCGGACCGTCTCCAGTCTCGTGCTCGAAGACCTTCCAGAGCGCCCAGCGCCAGAAATAGACGTAGAGGTTGTAGAGGTTCTTGACGTGGACGCCATGACCTGCGGCTGTGGCGGGGTCCACGAAGTCGCGGAAGATGGCGTCCATGCCGTTCTCGCCGTCACTCCAGCGAACCCACCCTCCCGTGCGAGCCTTGTTGTCCGCGGTGGCGGCCTCATGCCGGTCGTAGGGCGGATTGCCCAGGCAGACGATGACCTGGACCTTGCCTTTGACCGCGAGCGCCTTGGCGTGCTGCTCAGCGATGGGCTTCAGGAACAGCGGTAGCTGAGGCGGCTCGACGTAGGGGCTTTCGAGCGTGTCGGTGAGATAAACGCGCGTGCCGTCCGTCGGCAGCTCCGCGCCGTGGTCGTGCAATGCACGGCTCACTCGCAGCTCGGTCACAGCGTAGGGGCCGACCATCAGCTCAAAGCCGTAAAGATTGGCGGCCAGAGCAGTCGCCATGCCGGCCACGGCACCGGGGCCATAGTTGGCCTTCACGCGCTCAAGGGCGTGTTCGATGACGCCGAGCAGATAGGTCCCGGTACCGGCGGCAGGGTCAAGCGTCACGACCTTGGGGTCGGCAAAGCTCATGGGCCTGTTCAGGCGATTGACGAGCAGGTCGTCAATCAGGCGTACCTGGCAGCGCACGACCTCGACCGGGGTGTAATAGACCCCAGCGTCCTTGCGCAACTTCGGATCGTAGGCCGCGAGAAAGTCCTCGTAGAAATAGAGCCAGGGGTCGCCGGGGCCGGCGAGGGTAGCAGGCGGAACCACGGCGATCACGCGCAGGAGCAGGCCCAGCGAGGTGGCCATCTCGGCACGCGCTCTGTCGTCGGTCAGAACTTGCAGCGCCCGAGACAGGAGGTTGTGCTGGACGGCGAGGGCCATCTCCGCGCTGTGGAGGGTCAGCGGATCCGCCCCTTCACTGCGGCCCAGGAGCAAGGCGAAGGTCACGGTCTGCGCGTAGGCGTCGGCGAATTGCTCGTCCGATGCATCGGGAAAGAGGAGCTGTCGCCAGTCCTTCGCGAGCTGCACGAGGGGCGAAGCCGAGTCCCTGAGCGCGTCGGCCACGTCGTCGCGCAGCATCCGGCATAGGGGGGCCAGAAGCGCGGCGAAGCCCTTGAGGTCGATCTTGCCCCTGCGGTCGAAAGGAAGGATCGGCTCCCACGGCAGGAATTCGTGCAAGAGGCGCTCGAGCTTCCAGGCGTCCTGCGAGGTGGCGGCGTTTTTCCCATCGATGGCAACGTCGCCCGAGAGGCGGACGACCTTGTCCGCGAGCTCGCCGCTTCGATAGAGCGCCCACTCGTTGCCGTCGGTATAGAGGACGTTCGGGATGGCCGAGAAGCGCGTGAACTGGTCGCGGTTGCGGCCCTTGAAGCGCCTTGCCCTCGCGCCGACTCCAGGGGCCTCGAGCTCGACGTATCCGGCAAGCAGTCCGTTCAGGTGAACCGCGTAATCCGGTCGGCCCAGGCGGTCGGGCAACGGTGTTTCACCTGTGCAGACGACCTTCCACCCCAGCACGGCGGCCACGTCCTCCATGAAGCTCTCGAAGGGACCGCGCAACTGGTCTTCCGGCTCGCCGGCGGTTACCTGCGCCATCTTGGCCGTCACGGCGGCGCAGAAGCGTTGAAGAGCCTCGGCTCCGAGGGCAGTCCGCTGCCGGTCTGGCTTCAGGCGTGGCGTGGCCATCAGGAGGATTCTAGACCGTGACCCTTGTCGAGGGTTGACTGAGATCTCCGAACCTCGCTATGCGGAGCTGAAGCGTGAGTGGCACTGGCGGCTCGTCCGCCAGTGCCGTCCTTCATCCTGGCGGGTACTATTCTCAGTCATGGCGCCGATCGACCCTCGAGACGAAGACGCCGGCATGCTGCGACGCCCGCTGCTGGCGTGCGCGCCGGTCGTCGCGCTGACGCTGGCGGCCGTCCCCTTCCTCACCGGCATCAGGGTCGACAGCAGCCTCGAGGTGTGGCTCGACCGTAGCCGCCCCGCCTACCGCGACTATCAGGACTTCCATCGCACCTTCGGCAGCGAGGAGTTCGTCCTCCTCGTCTATCCCTGTCCGGCCGAGGTCGACCTGCCGTTCCTGGAAGGCCTGACCGACCTGCGCTTCGAGCTCGAGGAGATCGCGGGCGTCGCGCGGGTGGACGACCTGGCGCAGGCCTACTCGCGGCTCTACGCGCTCGAAGGCGTCGAGGCTTTCCGCGGGGACCTGCGCGGCTCCCGCCTGTTCTCGAGCTATCTGATCTCGGCCGACGGCCGGTGGGCCGCCACCTGGGTCCACCTCGAAGCCGGCGGCGACTCGCGCGAGCTCGTCGTGGCGGCGGTGGAGGCGGCGATCCGCAGGGCGCCGCCCGCGGAAGACGTCCGCCTGGCGGGCTCGCCGGTCCTGAACGCCGCCCTCAACCGGACGGCGCAACGGGCCGCGCGCGGGCTCTTCCCGCTCGTCTTCGCGCTCTCGGCCGCGGCCCTGGCGGTGCTCTTCCGCGGCGTTTCGGGGGTGGTGATCCCTTTCGTCTCGGTGGGGACGGCCATCGTCTGGACGCTGGCGCTCCTCGAGCTGTCAGGGAGCTCCCTGAACATGGTCACCGTGGCGCTGCCGCCGCTGGTGTGGGTGCTCGGGCTGTCGACCTCGATCCATCTGCTCGCCCGTTGGCACCGGGAGTTGGCGGAGGGGACGCCCCCCGCCGACGCCGTGGGCCGGACCGTGCGCGAGCTCTTCAAGCCCTGCCTCTTCAGCGCTTTGACCACCGCCCTGGGCTTCGCGTCGCTGCTGGCGAGCTCGATGCGCCCGGTGCGCGACATGGGGCTCTTCGCGGCCCTCGGCATCCTGCTCTGCTTCGCCACCAACTTCCTCCTCTTTCCGGCCCTGATCGCCCTGCGGCTGCGCCTCAGGAAGAAGCTGCCGCGGTTTCGCGAGCACCATCCGATCTTCGACGCGCTGGCCCGCCTCGACCGGCGTCCGCGCCTCGTGGTGGCGGTGACCGCGTTGCTCGGCGTCGCGCTCGCCGCGGCCATCCCGCGGCTGCGGGCCGACGCCAATCCGATCGAGTTCTTCCGCCGCGACGCCCCCATCGCCGTGACCTACCGCAGCGTGCTGCCCGGCTTTACCGGCACCTACTCGCTCGAGATCGTGGTGACGCCTCCGGCCCCCTCGGGGGGGATCGGGGGGGAGAGCACGGCCCCCTCGGGGGGGATCGGGGGGGGGATCACGGCGGTCGACCTCGACGTGCTGCGGCGTCTCGACGCGCTCGAGCAACGCCTCGAAGCGCACGACGGCGTGGCGCGGGTGTTGTCGATCGTCGACCTCGTCGAGCTGGCGCACCGCGGGGCGCGCGGCGACGGCCGGCTGCCGGGAGACGACGCGTCCCTCGCCGACGCCCGCGGCGCCCTGGCGGAGCACGCCGAGGAGCTGGCGGCGTTCGAGGCCGGCGGCGAGCTGCGGCTCAGCGTGCTGGCGCGGCCCATGGGGTCGACCGCGCACCAGCGCCTGGTCGAAGACGTCCGCGGCCTCCTCGCGCGCGAGGTCGATCCGAGCTGGCGCCCGCGCCTGACGGGGATCGTGCCGCTCTTGGTCGACATGCAGGAGCGGCTCGTCGACAGCCAGGTCCGGACGTTCAGCCTGGCGTTCCTGATGATCATGGCGGTGCTCGGCCTGCTCCTGCGGAGCCTGCGCTACGCCTTGCTCTCGCTGCTGCCCAACCTGCTGCCCATCGTCTTCGCCCTCGGCACCATGGGCTGGCTCGACTTGGCCCTCGACCCCGCCACGGTGATGATCGCCGGCGTCGCCCTGGGGATCGCGGTGGACGACGCGATCCACTTCCTGATGTGCTACCGGCGCCGCCGCCGCGCCGGCCGCGACCGCGAGAAGGCCGTCGAGGAGACCCTGCACGCGGTCGGCCGGCCGATGGTGATCACCTCGCTGGTGGCGGCTCTCGGGTTCCTGGTGCTGGGCTTCTCGGACTTCGTGCCGCTCATCCGTTTCGGGCTGCTGACCGCGCTCACCATGGGCGCGGCGCTGGTGGGCGACCTCGTGCTGCTGCCGGCGCTGCTGGTGATCCGACCTCGCCGGGACCGGACCAGCCGTTTACAATGACGTCGCATGCGCGTCGCGGTGCTCTCCGACACCCATGGCCTCCTGCGTCCGCGAGTCCTCGACGAGGCGCGAGGCTGTGAGCTGATCCTTCACGCCGGCGACGTCGGCGACCCGGGCGTGCTTGCGGAGCTGCGCCGGATCGCCCCGGTGCTGGCGGTGCGCGGCAACGTCGACGTCAGCGGCGAGCTCGCCCGTCTGCCGTCGACGATCGGACGCGAGATCGCCGGCCTGGCGGTGCGCATGACCCACCGCCGCGAGGACGTGTCCGAGCGCTGGTACCACGAGGCCGACGTCGTCGTCTTCGGGCACTCGCACCGGCCGGAGCTGGAATGGCGCGGCGCTCGTCTGCTGCTCAACCCGGGCGCGGTGGGCCAGCGGCGTTTCAAGCTGCCGCTGACGATGGCGCGCCTGACCGTCCACGAGGGGCGGCTGGTGCCCGAGATCATCGCGGTGGAGTAGCCCTCGGCGGATCCTCTCGCGTGGACGTTGGTGGGGCCGCCTCGCAGGCTCCCTCGGGCGTCCTTTCGAGGCCATGGGAGCCTCGCTGGAATTCGTCGCCAGGTCGGACGCGTGGCGAGGTCGCGACAGGCGTCGGCCTCCAGGGCTGTGAAGACTATTCCGGGGAGAATGTAGTACCATACGATCATGCGAACCGTCGAGGCCCGTTACGAGGAAGGCATGCTCAAACCCGAAACGCCCCTGCCGCTCAGCCCTGGGGAGCGGGTTGGGTTGATCGTGGTCCGTCGACCGGATTCGAGACGCTGGAACCTGGATCGGCTGGCTCAGTCCGCAACCGATGAGGATCTGACTCTTGCCGAGCAGGGGCTCGGCGAGTGGGCCGATGCTCTGGACGCGGAGGACCATAGTTGAGACGTGGCGAGATCTGGTGGGCAGATCTCGGACCCTACCGCCCGCGTGAACAGACCGGTCGTCGACCTGTAGTAGCCGGCCTGATCGAGCTGCCAGGCGATCCACACGGCCCAGGGCTCGTCGTTGGCCGTGTAGCTGGTAAAGAAGTCCTTCATCGTCCCTCCTTCTCAGATCCGATGGGGAGGTGTCTCTCGCCCGCATGAGCGCCGCGGCCTCCTCGCGCGCGAGGTCGATCCGAGCTGGCGCCCGCGCCTGAGCCGCGCCGGCCGCGACCGCGAGAAGGCCGTCGAGGAGACCCTGCACGCGGTCGGCCGGCCGATGGTGATCACCTCGCTGGTGGCGGCTCTCGGGTTCCTGGTGCTGGGCTTCTCGGACTTCGTGCCGCTCATCCGTTTCGGGCTGCTGACCGCGCTCACCATGGGCGCGGCGCTGGTGGGCGACCTCGTGCTGCTGCCGGCGCTGCTGGTGATCCGACCTCGCCGGGACCGGACCAGCCGTTTACAATGACGTCGCATGCGCGTCGCGTGTCGACCTCGATCGAGGGCGTTACGCCATCACGCCGTTTGTTTTCAGTGACTTGGACGCGCCCGGGCGCTTGCTCCACGGTTTCCGGGATTTCGACTTGACGGCGATCAGCCCTGTTGACGTCAAGCGGACGTTTCCGGAGCCGCGGTGCAGACCCCTGAAATCCTGCTCCCGGATTCCATCTGACCCGCTCAAGCTCCACATCGGTTAGACGTGGATTCCGTAGCCGTAGAGCAAGCCCTGCAATGCTATTCTCTCAATTGGCAAAACAGCGGAGCAAGGCTTGCTCCGCCGTTCGGAATTTCCGCGGAGAGCGGTGCAAGCGGTGCAACGCGTCGGCGGGAATCTGGGAAGACATTTACGGACTCTGCCGGGGTTTCCCGACGAGGTCCGGAGACCTTTTCGGGCCGTGATCACGTGCGCCACGGCGAGGTGGAGTAGAATCCGTCACGAGGTACGCCGTGCAGCCGTCGACATCCCCAGCCGGCCGTCTCCATCCGCGGGTGGAGGAGCGATTCGTCCATGGAGCCCGTGAGGTGGCGAGGTTCTTCGTGAGCGGGTCGAACGTCCACGCGGCGCTCGAGCGCCTCGTCGATCGGCTCACGGAGCTGGACGTCCCCTACGCCATCGTGGGCGCCTTGGCTCTGAACGCCTACGGCTACCAGCGCACGACGACCGACGTGGACGTGCTCGTGCGCCGCGAAGGTCTGGAGGCGTTCAAGAAGGCGCATCTCGGACGCGGCTACGTGGAGAAGTTCCCGGGCAGCAAAGGACTGCGGGACACGACTCAGAACGTCAAGATCGACGTCCTCCTGACGGGCGAGTATCCGGGCGACGGCAAGGAGAAGCCGATCTCGTTCCCGGATCCGGCGGTGCGAGCGGTCCGCGGCGAGCGCTTCGCGCTGCTGCCGCTCGCCAACCTGGTCGAGCTCAAGCTGGCCTCCGGCATGACGGCTCCTCACCGTCTGCGCGACCTGGCGGACGTGATCGAGCTGATCCGCGTCAATGCCCTCGGGGAGGACTACGCCGAAACGCTGCACCCTTACGTCCGCGAGAAGTACCTGGAGCTCTGGCGAGCGGCCCAGACGAGCGACGAAGAATAAGGAGGCGCTGGGGGGACGCAAGACGGCCGCTCTTGGCGCTCAGGACGCGCCTCAGCGTCGTCTGAACGCCGCGGCCGCCGCTCGAAGGAAGCCGTCCCGCTACTGCCAGGGCAGCAGGCCGCTCGACCAGAGGCCGAAGAAGAGGCCCGCGCCGCCCATCAGCGCTCCGCTCACGAAGCCCGCGACGGCGCGGCGACGGCGACGCCGCTGCCTGGCCGGCGCCTCCGGGTCGGTGCGCCGTTGGTGCTCCAGCCGCCGCGCGGCGATGCGCGGAAGCCAGAGGAAGTACATCGCGAAAAAGACGGCCATGAAGGCGGCGTAGACCGCGGTGGGCGCCAGCCAGTGGGCGAAGCGGGCGCTCCACACGAAGCCCAGCCCGCCGGCGAGGACGTTGGCGACGCCGGCGGCGCGGAAGGTCCTGAGCTGCCCCCGTTCACGCTCGTCGAGCGCGGCGGCGAATTCGCCGCGCAGGCCGAGCACGACGCCGGCGACGCCGGGGACGATCCCGGCGAGCGCGCCGGCGGCTCCCGCCAGGCCGCCGAGCTTCAGACCGCCGGCCGCCGCGCCGCGCGCCGCGGCGGCGCTCAGCACGGCGGCGCTCGCCGGCGCGGCGGCGACGGTGGCCGCGGCCACGATCGCGGTCACCAGGGCCGCTCCGGGCGCGGACTTCTCGAGACCCCGGCCGACGCGCCGGGCGACGTCCTCGCGCATGTCCTGGCGGGCGCGTTGCAGCCGTTTGCGGACCGCCGGCTCCGAGAGCCCCAGCAGCCGGGCGACCTGCGCGGTGGAGCGTCCCTCGCGGTAGTAGAGCACCAGCACCTCGCGCGCCTCGTCGGGCAGCTCTTCGAGCGCCGCGGCCACCAGGCGCAGGCTCTCGCGCTCCTCGAGGGCCGCGTCGACGCCGCGGCGCGGGTCGCTCACCGCTGCCAGCGCGGCCTCGCCGACCTCTCGGTGAGCGCGCCGGGAATAGCGTCGGCGCAGCCAATCATTGGCCTGGTTGCGGGTCAGTTGACGCAGCCAGGGGAGGAAGCTGCGCGGGTTGGCGAGCTTCCTGAGGCCCTTCCAGACCGCGAGGAAGACGTCCTGGGCGATGTCCTCGCTGGCCGGCGCGTCGCGCACGATCGCGAAGGCGATGCCGCAGACCGTCGACGAGGTGGCCTCGACGAGACGCGTGAACGCTTCGACGTCGCCGCGCGCGGCGCGCCGCACCTGAGGGGCCAGCTCGGTCTCGAGCAGGGTGGCGGGCGCGTTCATCGCCGCACCTCGGCGAGAAAGCCGCGCAACTGCGCCAGGAAGAAGTCGGGATCGTCGAGCATCACGAAGTGGAGCGTCGGCGCCTCGACGAACCTCGCGTCGGGCGCCGCGGCGATCTGCTCACGATACCGGTCGGCCATGACGCGTCGCAACTCGTCGCTCGGCAGGCCGCCGAAGGCGCCGAATTGAAGGACCGGCACGGTGATCTTCGCGAGGTCGGCGCGCAGGTCCACGGTCATCAGCTCGGCGATCGCCCGGCCGACCGTCGCGGGGTCGGAGTCCCCGCTGGTGGCGGCGACGCGGGCGATCTCGGCGACGTCGCGGATCATCGTGCGCAGGGCCATCTCGTTCTGGCCGCGAAACTGCTCGGCCGTCATGCCCGCGAACGTCGAGCGCATCTGCTCGGCCTGCGCGCGGGTGCTCTCGGCAGTGGCCTCGGAGCTCTGCAAGGCGCCCAGGAACGGCAGGCCGTCGACGGCGACGACGGCGCCGACGCGGTCGGGGTACTCGCTGGCGACCCAGTAGGCGAGGAAGCCTCCGAGGCTGTGCCCGACGAGCGTCGGCCGTTCGAGATCCTGGTCTTCGACGTAAGCGGCGATCGCGTCGCGGACGCGCCGCAGGAACGGCTCGGCGCCGTCGAGAGGCGGCTCGCCGGCGAAGCCGGCCAGCGTCAGCACGTGCAGGTCGTGGTCGGCGGCGAGCGCCTCGACGGTGCCCCGCCACACGTCGCCGCCGCAGCTCAGACCCGGGATCAGGAGGATGGGATCGCCACTGGCGAGGCCGAAGCGTTCGACGTGGATCGCCTCGGCGTCGGCGTCGTGCGCCAGCATGAAGGTCAGAGAGGCGACTGCCATGAGGAGGGTGAAGGCGACGTCGATCTTGGTGGGTTTCCTCGCCGGCTTGCGGGCTCGTTTCTCGTGGCGGCCGGCGCGTTCGGGAGGGTTGCTCGTCCGGTGGCTCATGCGATTCTCCTTGATCCGTTGCGGGAGGCGTCGTTGCCTCCTCGGCACCAAGGTCGCGCGCCGGGCGCAAGTGTGACCGCGTGCTAGGATGCGGCCGATGAGCGAGGCACGCACCAGCGCCGGCCGGCGACAGGAGGCGATCGTTCTATCCGGAGCGGCGGCCAACGCCGCTTACGAGGTCGGAGTCCTCAAGGTGCTGCTCGACAAGGGCGTCGACCCGTACTGCTACTCCGGCACGTCGGTCGGCGCTCTCAACGCAGCGGTGATGGCGTCGCACACCGACCCGGGCGATGCGGTCGAGAAGCTCGAGCGGCTGTGGCGCGACCACATCCCGGCGTCGGTACGACCAACGGCTTGTTCCGAGTGCGGATGGATCCCACGCAGTACTGGAGCCCGTCGACCTACTCGCGTCCCCTGCGGCTGTTGCAGGAAACCGTCGGGGACGTCGGCTTTATCGGCGTCGAGCTGCTCAAGCGCGCCGGTTACGCGACGGCTTTTGCGCGGACGCCGCAGGACGCCGCCATCGCGCTGACCGACTTCAGTCAGTTACTCGACTTGGCGCCGCTGCGCAAGCTGGTGCGCGAAGCGATCGACCCGGGCAAGATCGAGCTGGCACCTCGCAAGCTCCGAGTGAGCGCCGTCAACTGGGATACCGGAGTCCCGACGTCACCCGCGCCGCATCGATCAACGAGCAACTCCGGACGCGGCGGCTGTTCGAGACCGTAGCGATCGAGGACGGTGGCGACGGGGACCTGTTCGTGGCGATCAGCAAGAAGGTGAGCCCCGAAGCCGCGCGGTTTTGGAAGAAGCTGACCAGGGACAGCGAGGGTCGGGTACCGGTGACGATCCACCGCTATAGCCCCACCCGTCACGTACACGGCTTCACCATGTTCCAGTACCGCAAGGACCTCATCCTGGACCTCATCCGGGCCGGCCAAGAAGACGCCGTCGCGCACGACTGCGAGCAGGCGGGCTGCATCATTGCGTAGCCGCGGCCGGTCCGTCGCCTTCTTGCCGCGCGGCGGCCGCAGCCGACCGCCGCTCGAGTTCTTCCAGAAGCCCGCGCGTAATCTCGGCTTCCTCTGGCGCGCGCGGGTCGCGCTCGAGGTAGCGGTCCCAGACGGCGAGGCTTTGCTTCAAACTGCGTTCGGCGTTGGCGTACTCGCGGTACTCCAGGTGGACCTTGCCCAGGTAGCGGAGCCCGCGCGCATACGCCCGGATATCGCGCTCGGCGGCGAGATCGACGAGGGTACGGAAAGTGAAGAACGCTTTCGGCCATTGCTTGACCGCGACGTAGGCGCGCCCGAGCTCCTCGAGGTCGGCGAGCTCGGCGTCGCAACTGTCGACGGCATTCCTGGCCAGCGGGTCCGGCGTCCGTTGATCTAGCGGGGTCGCCGCGGCGACGGTGTCGCGGACTTCGGCGACGAGAGCCCGCAACACGCTCGGCGCAGCCCCATCACCCTCAGACCAGTCGAGCAGGGCGCGGACTCGTTCGTCCTGCAAAGCCGGCATCTGCGGCACGACACCGGTCGGCACCTCGAGCGCTTCGAGCAGGATGTTGAAGTACGGCACCGCCAGCTCCTCGAGCGACCTCGCGAGCTCGTGCCGGTCGACCGTATCGGCGGCGGCAGACTGCGTGCCCGACTTCCGGGTCAATGCGCGCAACCGACGGCAGAGATCGCCGCCGTTCTTCTTGCCCGGGAACTCCTTCGGAAACGGCGGCACCTCGTGCCTCTTGCGCCGTTTGAGCAGGGCACCCAGGAGCGCGTTGCGCGCGTCTTCGGCACCGAGCTCGACGAGGTCGACGTAGACGACCTGGCCGAGGAGCCCCAACGGCAGGGTGAGCGGCTTGACGCGCACCGGGATGAGCTTGCGTTGACGGCCGCTCGGATCGGCAGCCAGGGCGGCGGCCCACTCGGCGGTGACGTAGTCCGACTGCAGGGCGGCATCGGAGAGCACCAGCACCGTCTGGCGAGTGCGGGTGACAGCCCGGTGCATCTCGACGATGAAGTTGGACCCGGGCCCCATGTCCCAGTGTTGGAACACGACCTCGTAGCCGCCGTCTTCGAGCACCCAAGCGATCCAGGTGGCCCAGGCGGCATCGGCCTTGTTGAAGCTGATGAAGAAATCGCGCTCGCCGGTCGATTCGGTCATGGAGACTCGGTCCACGTGCTTGCGTGGATCGTATCACAGGCCCGCGGGCGCGCACGCCCCGGCGTCGTCCTCGATGCCCACGAGCAGGGTGCCTCCGTCCGGTTCCATGGATCATCCAAAAAAGAGGTAGCAGACCAGGATCGCCCCCACGACGCCCGCGGCGTCCGCCGCCAGGCCGCAGGCCGCGGCGTGACGGGTGCGGCGCACGCCCACCGAGCCGAAGTACACCGCCAGCACGTAGAACGTCGTCTCCGTCGAGCCCTGGACGATGCTGACCAGACGGCCGGCGAAGGAGTCGGCGCCTTGGGCCTCCATGGTCTCGATCATCAACCCGCGGGCGCCGCTGCCCGAGAGCGGACGCATCAGGGCGGTGGGCAGGCCGTCCACCCAGCGGCTGTCGACGCCGAGGCGCTCGACGCCCCCGCGCACGGCGTCCAGGAAGAGCTCCAGCGCGCCGCTCGCGCGCAGCGCGGCGATCGCCACCAGCATCGCCACCAGGTACGGGATGATCCCGACCGCGACCTGGAAGCCCTCTTTGGCCCCGTCCACGAAGGTCTCGTAGACCGGCTCGCGGCGCCAGGCCGCGAGCGCCAGGAAGAGCACGATCACGGTGAAGATCACGAAGTTCGACAGGATCGACGACTGGCGCTCCATGGCCTCGCGCCCGAGGCTCGAGAAGTAGAAGACCATTCCCACCACCAGCGCCGTCATGCCGCCGAGGTAGGCCAGCACGACCGGGTCCCACAGCCGCAGCCGCTGCACCGCGGCGGCCGCCAGCAGGCCCACCAGGGTGCTGCAGAAGGTCGCCACCAGGATCGGCACGAACACGTCGGTGGGGTCGGCGGCCCCCATCTGCGCCCGGTAGACGAAAATCGTCGCCGGGATCAGCGTCACCGCCGAGGTGTTGATCACCAGGAAGAGCACCTGGTCGTCCGTCGCCGTGTCCGGCTGCGGGTTGAGCGTCTGGAGCTCCTTCATGGCCTTGAGCCCGAGGGGCGTGGCCGCGTTGTCGAGCCCGAGCATGTTGGCGGCCATGTTCATGACGATCGAGCCCATGGCCGGGTGGCCCGCGGGAATGCCGGGGAAGAGACGGCGCAGCAGCGGGCCGAAGCCGCGCGCCAGCAGGTCGACGGCCCCCCCTTTCTCGCCCAGCCGCATCACGCCCAGCCACAGGCACATGACGCCGGTCAGGCCGAGGGCGATCTCGAAGCCGGTCTTGGCCATGTCGAAGACGCCGCCGACCATCGCCGCCCACACCTCGGCCTCGCCGAGGAACAGCCAGCGCCCGAGGGCGACCGCGAAGGCGAGGAGGAAGAACCCGCCCCAGATCTTGTTCAGCATCTCAGCCCTCCAGGACGGCGAGGGCGTTGAGCGCCTGGATGGCGACGCCGTAGGCGAGGCAGCGCTCGTCGACGTCGAAGAGCTCCTGGTGGATTGGGTGGACGATGCCCATCGCCTCGTTGCGCACCCCCAGGGAGAAGAACGCGCCCGGCACCCGGCGCAGGTAGTAGGCGAAGTCCTCGACGCCCATGTTGGCCCGGTCGATGACGACGACGCCGTCCGCTCCCGCCAGCGCGGCGGCGTTGCGCCGGACGACCTCGACCATGGCGTCGTGGTTGACGAGCGGGTCGTAGCCCGGCTCGACCGCGACCTCGGCGCGTCCGCCGAGAGCGCCGGCGACGCCTTCCGCCGTCTCCCGCAGGCGGCGCAGCACCCGCTCGCGGACCGCCGGATCGAGGCTGCGCACGGTGCCCGTCAGCTCCACGCGCGCCGCCACCACGTTGTGCTGGCTGCCGCCGCGGATGGTGCCGAAGGTGAGCACGGCGGCGTCGCGGGCGTCGACGTTGCGGCTGACGATGGTCTGCAGCGCCGAGACCACCTGGGCGGCGACGACGACGGCGTCGACGCCGGCGGCGGGATAGGCGGCGTGGCAGGAGCGGCCGTGGACGGTGAGCGCGATGGTGTCGGAGGAGGCGTTGCGCTGGCCGTAGCGCACGCCGAAGCGCCCCACCTCGAGGTCGGGCTCGACGTGGAGGCCGAAGACGGCGTCGACCGGCGGATCGTCGAGCACGCCCGCTTCGATCAGCAGCCGGGCGCCGCCGACGGTCTCCTCGGCAGGCTGGAAGAGGAGCTTGACGGTGCCCGGCAGCGCCTCGCCCAGGCCGGCGAGGAGGCGCGCCGCGCCGAGCAGGATCGTGGTGTGGACGTCGTGGCCGCAGGCGTGCATCTTGCCGGCGACCTGGGAGCGGTAGGGCACGTCCTTGGCGTCGTGGAGGGGCAGGGCGTCGAGGTCCGCCCGCAGCGCCGCGACCCGTCCGGGTCGTCCGCGGAGGATCCCGAGGACGCCGGTGCCGCCGAGGCCGTCGACGTGCTCGACGCCGAGCTCGTCGAGGACCGCCCGGACGCGGGCGCTGGTGCGGTGCTCCTCGAGGCCGAGCTCGGGATGGCGGTGGAGGTCGCGGCGGATCTCGATCAGCCAGGGCAGGAGCGCGTCGGCCGCGGCGAGCACGGCGGGCGCGTCGGCGGAAGTGGCCTTGACGGTCACCGGCGAAGCGTATCACCCTACCGGCGCGGCTAACCCGATCCCGCTCCCCCGGGGTCTAACCTCACAGGTCATCTTGCGCACGCCCCGGAATTGGGGTAGGCTGCGACGTCAACGGCCGTATCTGACAAGGAAAACGCTCGCCGCCGCGGCGGGCGGGCTCGCGACGCCGCCGCTCGCGCAGCATGAGGGAGAAGCGCGGCGGGCCGCGTTACCACCCATTGCGCCGGCGAGGACAAGGACGCCCTCGTCGAATACCTGAAGACGCTGCAGACCCTCGGAGGCTCGTCCATGAAAAGTATCGTCCATCGACCTGGCACCCATCGCGTCCTGTCGTTCGCGCTGCTCGCCGCGCTCGGGATCGTCCTCGCCGGCTGCCCGTCCGCCCAGCGGCCGCGGCTCGTGGTCTTCGTCCAGGGTCTGTCGCCGGAGGAGATCGAGGCCCGGCACCCGCTCACCGACGAGGCCCGCGCCGAGCTGACGCCGGAGAACGTGGCGACGCTGGCGCAATGGGAGGTCGACCAGCTCTACGCCCGGCTCGACCCGGGACCGATCCCCGACGGCCCCTGGCAGGGGCGGTTCTTCTTTGCCAAGGGCGGCGGCCCGAGCCGGCTCTCGGAGGCCATCGGCGGCCTCACGGGCCGTCTCGTGGACTGGAAGCTCGCCAGGCTCGACCGCGTCGGCGAGGCGCTGTGGAAGGGCAAGTTCTTCTTCCGCGACGAGGGCGTTCTGCGCAACATGATCGACCACGAGCGGGTGCTCGAAGAGCTCTTCGACGCCGTGCCCGGCAGCGTGCGCAAGCAACAGATCGGCGGCCGCACGGTGGCGCTGCTCTTCCCCGCCAAGCTCTACTGCGGCGAGAGCCTCTACGACACCCGCCGCGAGTCGGTGATCATCGACTACGCCGAGACCGACACCGTGGAGGGCTACGTGCCGGAGATCGACTACCTGGCCGGCAGCGACGGCCTGCTGATCCGCGACGAGGTCCGCTACGTGCGGCCGGGCTTCTACCTCGGCCGCGCCTACGCGAAGGGCAAGCTGCTCCTGACGTTCACCCTCTACAACGAGGAGGCGGCGGCCGCGGGCGAGGGCGCGGGCGAAGAGTGCTGGGACGGCCGCACGGCGCGCGCCGAGCCGCAGCCGATGGACGAAGCCCCCGAAGAGGATCCCGACGACGGCGGCGAGGAATCGGGAACGCCTCGAGACCAGAAACACCGTGAGGAGGCGTGAGAGCCATGATGAAGCAATCGGGTCTGATCCTGCTGGGTACGCTGCTCTTGCTGGGAGCCTGCTCGGGCTGCCGAGAATCCGAAGACAACTTCGACAAGGAAGTGGCCAAAGCCTGCGCCGAGCTCGTGCGCGCCGGCTTCCGGCCGGTCGCCGAGGAGCGCAGCCAGCGCTTCCTCGGCAAGGTCCAGGACTACACCGCGCTGTGCCGCGGCGGCCGGAAGGCCCTCGAGGGCCGTGACCAGCCCTGGCTCGACTGGCGCAACTACTGGGGCACGGGCGACGCTTCCTCGCTCTCGCGCGAGCTGCTCGGCATCGACCACCTGGGGCGCAACAGCCGCGGCGTCGACGGCGCCCTGCTCGACCTCGAGTACCAGCGCATCGAGCTGATCAAGCTCAACCTCTTCGACAACGCCGGCACCTACCAGGAGTTCGTGACCGGCCGCGACGGCGTCGGCGGCCCGGCGCTCAAGGTGTGGAAGGCCATGCGCCTGCCGCCCGACCATCCGCGCTACGCCGACGTCGGCGGCGACGGCGAGCAGCTCTGCCGCGGCGACCTGATCCGCCACCGCACGCTCACCGGCGTCTGCAACGACCTGCGCAATCCCCTGATGGGCTCCACCGGCACCCCCTTCGCGCGCAACGTGCAGCTCTCGACGACGTTTCCCGAGCTCGACGCCGACGAGCTGACGCGCAACCGCCACGGCGACCGCCTGGGGCCGCTCGAGCCCGATCCGCAGGTGATCAGCCGCCGGCTCTTCACCCGCGCCCAGTCGCAGCCCGAGAGCTGCAACGACGGGCTGGGATTGCCCGACTGGTCGCCCGAGGCGCGGTGCGACTACAAGCCGGCGTCGTTCTTCAACGTGCTCGCGGCCTTCTGGATCCAGTTCATGACCCACGACTGGTTCTCCCACCTGGTCGAAGGCCACAACGCCCCGGAGATGATGGAGGTCGGCTGCACGCACAAGCTCGTCGACGGCGAGCAGGTACCGCTGACGGAAGCGGAGATCGCCGAGCTCGGCTGCCGCCCGGACGACCGCATGGACCGCTCCTTCATCGCCCAGAGCGACGAGCCGCCGACTTTCGACTTCGGCGGCCAGACCTACCTCACCCGCGCCCACAAGACGACCGCCAACACCGTGACCGGGTGGTGGGACGCCTCGCAGCTCTACGGCTACGACGAGACCTCGCGGCGGCGCGTCAAGCGCGACGGCGAGGACCCGGCCAAGCTCCTCCTGGTGCGCGTCGGCGACCGGCCCGGCGCCGGCGAGGACCAGGGCTACCTGCCCGTCTTCCAGAGCGGCGACCCGATCCACCCGTCGTGGGCCGGGCAGGAGGCCACCGCCTTCCCCGACAACTGGACGATCGGCATGAGCTTCTACCATAACGTCTTCGCCCGCGAGCACAACCTCTTCGTCGACGAGTTCCGCGCCCGCGCCGCGGCCGAGCCCGACGCCGACTCGGGCCTGCGCGACCCGGCCCGGCCGCGGGAGGTCATCCGCATGCGCGACGTCACCGGCGACGAGCTCTTCGAGGCGGCGCGGCTGGTGGTGGCGGCGGTCATCGCCAAGATCCACACCATCGAGTGGACCACCCAGCTCCTCTACGACGAGCCCCTCTTCCGGGCGATGAACGCCAACTGGAGCGGCCTCTTCGGCAGCCATCCGCTGGTCGAGTCGGCGCTCTCCAAGATCGTCTCCCAGGGGCTCGCCAGGTCGGAAGAGGTCGACCTCACCACCCAGTGGTACTCGGTCTTCGCCTCCGGCCCGGGCATCTTCGGGCTCGGCAGCCACGTCTACGCGGGCGACGCCATCTTCTCGAAGTACGACAAGAGCAAGACCGACGTCTGGACGATCGAGAACCCCAACCACGTCAATGGCGGCATCAACCACTTCGGCTCGCCGTTCAACTTCCCGGAGGAGTTCACCACCGTCTACCGGCTCCACCCGCTGGTGCCGGACCTCATCGAGCTGCGCGACTGGCAGGAGCCGAACGCGATCCGCAACCAGGTCCCGGTGATCACGACCTTCCGCGGCGAGGCCACCGCGGCGATGCACGAGCGCGGCGGCCTCGCCGACTTCGCGTTGTCGATGGGGCGCCAGCGCCTCGGCCTGCTCACCCTCGGCAACCACGCCCGCTTCCTCCAGAACGTGCCGATGCCGCGCCTGGGCAGCGCCACCGACCGCATCGACGTGGCGGCCCTCGACCTGATCCGCGACCGCGAGCGCGGCGTGCCGCGCTTCAACGAGCTCCGGCGCCAGTACGGTCTGCGGCTGCTCACCAGCTTCGACGACTTCGTCGACCGCTCGCTGGCGGAGGGCTCGCCCGAGCGCCGCGAGCAGGAGCGCCTCGTCGGCGTCCTGCGCGAGGTCTACGGCCAGCACGTGTGCGACGCCTCGAAGGTCATCACCTCGGCCCAGGTCAACGCCGACGGCACGCCGATCACCGACTGCCTCGGCCACCCGGACGGCTCCATCGTCGACAACGTCGAGGACGTCGACACCGTCGTCGGCTGGCTCGCCGAGTTCGTCCGGCCGCACGGCTTCGCGATCTCCGAGACCCAGTTCCAGGTCTTCATCCTCAACGCCTCGCGGCGTCTCTTCAGCGACCGCTTCTTCACCTCGAGCTTCCGGCCCGAGCTCTACACCCACCTCGGCGTCGAGTGGGTCAACAACAACGGCCCCGACGGCACGGTGATGGAGGCGGGCAAGCCCAACGGCCACGAGATGGAGGTCTCGCCGCTGAAGCGCGTGCTGCTGCGCACGGTGCCCGAGCTCGAGCCGGAGCTGCGCCACGTGGTCAACGCCTTCGACCCGTGGGCGCGCGACCGCGGCGAGTACTACTCCCTGGCCTGGACGCCGCGGCCCGGAGCCGAGTCGGACCCGGCGTTCAACGGCGGCAGGTAGGGGCGTCGATGGCGTCCGCGTTTCCCAAGGCGTCGTTTTCGGAGAGCGCCTACTTCAACTCGGTGCAGGTGGTGCCGAACCTGCTGCAGGGCCTCTTCACCCGCCGCCGGCGCCTGGTCGGCGCGTTCGCCCGCGCCGACCTCGACGGCCGGGTGGTCCGCTTCTGTCACCGCCTGCAGGAGAAATACGCCAGCCCGGCCGTCTGGCTGCGGGTCTTCGCCGACCAGGGGCTGCTGCTCTTCGACCGCGCGGCCATCCGCCACGTGCTCGAGGGCTCGCCGTCGGTCTACGGTCCGCCGTCAATCAAGGTGAAGGGCATGGGGCACTTCCAGCCCGGCGCCCTGACGCTGTCGCGGGGCGAGGAATGGAAGGACCGCCGGCGCTTCAACGAGGCGGTGCTGGACTCCGGCGCCGCCGCCCACCGTCTCGGCGGCCGATTCCTCGAGATCGCGCGCGTCGAGGTCGAGGCCACGCGCGCGGAGGTGGGCGAGGAGCTGACGTGGCCGGCCTTCGCCGACCTCTTCGCGCGCCTCACGCGTCAGGTCGTCTTCGGGCGCGGCGCCCGCGACGACAAGGAGCTCACCGACCACCTCGCCGCCCTGATGCGGCGCGGCAACACCGCGTTCCTGCCCCACGCCAGGAAGCATTTCGACGCGCTCTACGAGCGCATCGGCCGTCATCTGCGCGAGCCCGAGGAGGGGTCGCTCATGGCGCTGGCGGCGGCGGCGGAATCGACGGCGGCGACCCGCGTCGCCAACCAGGTCCCGCACTGGATGTTCGCGATGAAAGACACCCTGGCTGCCAACGCCGCCCGCACCCTGGCGGTCATCGGCTCGCACCCCGAGGTGGAAGAGAGCGTGCGCGCCGAGCTGGCGGGCGCCGACCTCGGGTCGGCGGCGGGCGTCGCCGGCCTCGTCTACCTCGAGGGGTGCATCCACGAGGCGATGCGCCTGTGGCCGACGACGCCGCTCCTGAGCCGCAACGTCGAGCGCGACGACGAGATCCTCGGGGTGCCGGTCGCCAAGGGCACCCAGATCCTGATCCTGAACACCTTCAACCACCGCAACCGCGCGACGGTCGAGTCGGCCGACGCCTTCGTGCCCGAGCGCTGGCGCGGCGGCGAGCCGGACTACCAGTTCAACCACTTCAGCAACGGCCCGCAGGTCTGCGCCGGCCTCGACCTGGCGCTCTTCCTGGGCCGCGCGGTGCTCGCCGGCCTCATCGAGCGCGACCGCTGGAGGCTCGAGCGTCCGCGGCTGGATCCCGGGGCGCCGCTGCCGTACATGGTCGACTACAACGTCCTGCGCTGGCGTCGGACATCGTTGTAGGTCAGGCTCCGCCTGACGATTCCACTGACGATCGGGATCTCTCAGCACGTACTCAAGGCACCACCGCCTCGGACGTCTCCCCCGCCGTGACGACGCCCTGGCCCGTCCAGGTACGGCCGTCGGGGTGGGTGACGGTGAAGCTCCAGACGCCCGGCGCTAGTTGCGGGACGGTCGACTCGCCGTTCCACATCGGCCACTCCTGCATCAAGCCGACGCCGCTCTCCAGCACCAGGTGAGGACGGCCGTCGGGGCCGGTGAGAGCGACGCGGCTCAGGGCCGGCTGGCCCGCGAGCTCCGGGACTTTGATCTTGAGGACGCCTCCGCGCCGCAGCACGATCTGGCCCACGTGGCCCGGGGCGACGATCGGCGTGCGGATGACGGCGCTTTCGCCGCTCTGGACGGCGAGGTCCCAGGGGCCGGGCGGCACCGTCGAGAGACGCGCCGTCCCGCCTTCGCCCACTGGGACGGTGGCGTGGGTGACGACGCGGCCCGCCGCGTCGAGCACCGCGACCGCGACCTGGGACGGCGTCTCGCCCGTCTCGGTGAGGACCTCGAAGGTGACGCCCTCGGTCGGCGTCAACCGCAGCTCGAGGCCGTCGTAGCGGCCACCGGGGCGGGCGTCGACGGTGATCTCGGCGGCGGCGTAGCCGGCCCTGGTGGCGATCAGACGCCACAGGCCCTCCTGGGCGTTGACGCTGAAGTAGCCGTTCGAGTCCGTTTCGGTCGCGGACAGGCCGAGGTGTCTCATGAAGGTCGGGTCGGGCTCCGGGTCGACGCGCTCGAGGCGGACCGCGGCTCCCGGCAGCGGGGTCGCGCCGTCCTCGCCGCGGACGTGACCCGAGAGCCGCAGCTCGCCGATCTCGACGACGATCTCGCCGGCCGCCGGGACCTCGATTCCCTGGGAGTGCGGCGAGGTTCCGGTCATCACCGTGAGGTGGTACTTGCCGGCCGGCAGGTGGCTGAGACGGAAGCGGCCGTCGCTGCCCGTCACCGCCCGCGCCTGGGCGCCGGCGAGCTCCACGTCCATGCCGCTGGCGTGGACGTAGACGCCGGACTGCGGCTGGCCGGCGGAGGTCACCACCCCGTCGACGGCAAAGCCGGTCTTGAACTCGAGGTCGAGCTCGACCTCGGCCTCGGCCTCGCCCACGGTGACCTGCCCCGTGGCCTGGCGGCCCGTGCTCTCGTCGCTGGCCGTGACGTGCCAGTCGCCGGGACCGAGGTTGGGGACCGAGTAGCGTCCCTCGTAGTCGACGATGCCCTGCTGGAGGCCGCCGCCCATGGTGATGCCGAAGGCCCGGACGACGACGCCGGCGAGCTCGTCCAGCTCGAGACCGAGCACGCGTCCGCGCAGCGTGGCGCCGCGCCGCAGCTCGAGCTCGAGGCCGGCGACCGGGCCGGCGACCTCGAAGGGCTCCGGCGTCGACGCCGAGGCGTAGCCGTCCTTGGCGGCGGTCAGCAAGTAACGGCCCGCGTCCACGTCTTCGAGGGTGAAGGTGCCGTCGGGGCGGGTGGCGGCGGCGCCCCTGTCGTGGCGCATGGAGAATCGCATCTGGGCGACGTCGGTGGCGATCAGGCTCAGCGAGGCGCCGGCGACGGGAAAACCCGTGGAGTCGGTCACCCGGCCCGAGACCGCGAAGCCCTCGTCGACGACGAGGTCGACGCTCTGGGTGCCGGGGCCGACCTCGACGCTCCTGGACACCTGGCCGAAGTGGCCGCGCTGGACGCTGACCACGGCCGGCCCCGGCGCCAGGCCGTCGATCCGGTACCGGCCTTCGCCGTCGGTCTGGCCGCTCATCTGCACGCCGCCGTACCTCGGGCCTTCCTGGGCGGGCGAGCAGGTCACGTCGGCCTCGACCACCGGCGAGCCGTCCCGCCGGGTGACGGTGCCGACGACGGTGGCGCCGCGCAGCAGCACGATCTCGAGGTCGCGCAGCTCGCCGCCCGCCGCCAGCTTCAGGCCCCGGCGCTGGTACCGCTGGTATCCCGTGGCGCCGACCATGATCTCGACGTCGCCCGGCTCGACGTCCTCGCTCCGGAAGGCGCCCTGCTCGTCGGTCGTGGCCGGCCTTCGCGGCCTGGCGAGCACGCGGGGACCCGCGGCCGCCTCCGGCTGGGCGAAGACGGCCGCCTCGGCGACGGGGTCGCCGTCCTCGTTGCGCACGCGTCCCGAGATCGTCCCCGCGGGCCGCAGCACGACCTCGACCGTCGCGCCCTCGCCGGCGAGGACGTTCGCCGTCTCGGAGCTGAAGCCCGCCTTGGACACCACCAACATGTGGCGTTTGCCGGGCTCGAGGTCGGCGACGGTGAAGCGGCCCGCGGCGTCGCTTCTCGCCGCGGGCTCTTCGCCGGTTTGGAAGACCGGGGCCTCCCGCTCGGCGAGGAAGACTTCGGCGTCGGCGACGGCGGCGCCTTGCGGGTCGCGGACGGCGCCCTCGACCCGGACGCCCGGCGCCAGCACCACGGTGCCGAGGTCGGTCTCGCCGGCCTCGGCGGGGATCGCCAGGCCGGGGACGGCGGCCGGCGCGAAGCCGGCCGCCTCGACCTCCATGTGGTAGCGGCCCGGAGCGAGGTTGGGAAGACGGAAACGTCCCTCGGAATCGGTGACGGCCGGCGTCGGCCCGTCCTCGTCGCCTCCGCGTCTCGCGAGCCGGGCGCGGAAAAAGACCCGCCGCATGTCGCCGGCCTCCACCGGCACCAGGCGCACCTCGGCCCCGGCGACGGGCGCTTCGGCGCCGTCGACCACCCGGCCGACGCCGGTGACGCCGGAGTCGAGGACGATCCGCAGGCCGGAGCGGCTCTCGAAGGCCCGGAGGGCGTCGACCTGGTGGCGCGCCGGCGCGTAGCCGGGCTTGCGCAAGCGCAAGGCGTAGCTCGCTGCCGGCGACAGACCCGAGAGGAAGAAGCGGCCGGCGCGCGTCGACCGGGCGCTCGGAGCGTCGAGGCGGAAGGAAGGGTAGCGGGCCGTCATGGTGGCGTCGAGCGCTTCCGCGGTGACGTCGACCCCGGCGACGGGACGGCCCTCGGAGTCGACCACGGTGCCGCTGACCGCCGCGGCCGGCTCGAGGGCGAGGGTCGGGCCGTCCTCGGATTCGGGGCTGTCGAGGGTCTTGCGTTCGAAGGCCGGCGCATAGCCCTCGGCGACCGCCAGGACCATGATCTGCCGCGACGGGAAGAGGCGAAGCTCGTAGTTGCCGCGGGCGTCGGATACGGCGGTGGGACCGCGGGGGGCCCAGACCAGGGCGCCGGCCACGCCGTCGCGGCTTTCGCGGTCCACGACCCGGCCGCGGACGGCGCGGAGCGGCTCGACGACGACCTCGGCCTCGTTCGTGCCGTCCGGCGTGAAGCGGGGCTCGTAGTAGCCGCGCCGGCCGTCGGCGGTCAGGAAGTTGACGCCGGGGGGCTCGTTCTCCGGCGGCGCCACGGTCAGGCGCAGGCGGCCCTCGCCGTCGGTGCGTCCGAGGGGCACGATCCCCATTTCCTGGTAGGCCACGGCGCCGGCGACGCGGCGTCCGCGCGCGTCGACGACGGTGACGGTCCCGGCGACGCCGCCGGGCAGGCGGATCTCGACCCGGCCGTCCTTGGGCGCTGCCTCCTCGCCCACGACGACGATGAGCGGGTGGGCGGGTCCGAGGACCTCGAGCCGCGGCTCCTCGTCGCCGCCGGCGGCGAGACGGGCGACGCCGTCCTCGCCGGTGCGGGCGAGGCGCAGCCGCGGCCGCCAGCCGTCGCTCGAGCTTCCGGCGTCGGAGAGCCCGATCCGGGCGTCCGCCGGCGCCCCGTCCGCGTCGAGCACGCGGACCTCGAGCGTCGAGGCGGGCCGCAGCTCGACGTCGGGGAGCTCGGCGGGCTCGTGGAGGGGACGCAGGATCGTCTCCTGGACGACGTAGCCCGTCGTCCCCCAGGGGACGACGACCTTCCAGGCCCCGAGCCGCGGGGCGAGGAGCTCGAAGTAGCCGTCGGCGTCGGTCGTCGCCTCGGCCTCGGGCGGCGGCCCGGCGTCGCCGTCGAGGCGGATCGCGACGCGTTCGAAGTCCTCGGGGACGGGCTCGAGCGCCACGCGGACGCCGGCGAGCCCGCGTCCGTCGGGGCCGACGACCCGGCCTCCGACCGGGGTTTCGGCGCCGGCGCCGCCGGCGAGGCCGGCGGCGGCCAGAAAGACGAAAAGCGAATGGCGGAGTCGTACCATGGTGCCCCTCCTTGGCCGGTGGGTGGTTCTCGCTGGTCGACTCTACGCCATGGGGCCGGATGCATTCAGCCGATCCGCGGCTTCGCCGCGGAAATCCCCCTCCCCCCTTTTCAAAGGGGGAGGGGACTTTTCGCTTCGCTTCGGGCCCCTCTCCCAGGGGGAGAGGGGAGCAAGGTGGGGGCGTTCGTAGCTCACGGCAGCGGGATCGTCTCGCTCTCCGTGCGCTCGTCGATCCGCAATCGCCAGATGACCGCGCCGCGCACGCGGCGGCCGGCGTCGTCCTTGCCGTCCCATCGGACGGTGCGCTCGCCGGGCTCGACGTCTTTCTCGTCGACGAGCGTCCGGACGTGGAAGCCGAAGTGGTTCCACAGGCCGCCGTAGACTTGGCCGGCCTTCGCCGGAACCTGGTAGCGGAAGGTGCAGGTGCCGTCGGCCTGCGGCTCGGCGCGCAGGTCGAAGGCCGGCTCCTCGGCGGCCGCCCTGGCCGAGCGGTCACGCTGTTGTAGGTGCCGTTGAAATTGACGTCGGCCCAGCCGCCGACCCAGCCCAGCTCCTCGTCGATGAAACCGATCCCTTCGAGGTTGGCGTTGGCGACCTCCTGGCCGTACTTGAGCGG
>Ga0299906_10000237_pt1 | contig 54643 bp, 48 predicted proteins | sample RVTome_14_FD_200259 | JGI IMG/M metagenome (GOLD analysis project Ga0299906, IMG submission 200259) | Soil microbial communities from uranium-contaminated site in the Upper Colorado River Basin, Wyoming, United States - RVT145D125 (version 2) ...
CCCCTCCAGCGGGACGTCTGCCGCCTCCTAGTACCCCGCCGCAGTGGATCCGACGGATCACGCGGCGACCTGACGAACAGCCGGCTGCGGGTACAGCCGGCCGAGCTTGCGCGCGCACGGTCGACGGTAAACATCCAGTTGATGCGCGCCTGCTCGGCGTTACGCCGCCGCTCCCAGGCGGTGCACGCGTACCGGCACGCTCCTCGAGCGGACGCTCGTGCGGTTGCTCGCGCCGACGGCGCCGCTGCGGTGGCCGAAGGGCGAGCCCACCGCCGCGGAGGTCGATCAGGAGCCGGGCGGCACGCCGCCCGCCCTCTTCGACGCGGATGTCGGGCGTCTCCGCGCGGCGCTGCACGCGTTCGTGCGCCGCCTGCGGCAGCTCGGTCTCTGAGGTCAGCCAGTCGCTCGTGCAGCGGGTTGCCCCATCCGGTCGCCAGCGCGATCGAGCCCTGCGCGGTCGGGAAGCAGGCGACGGGGACCGCGGTGGCCGGCCCCGACTGGAGGATACGGGCCGAGGCCGGCGATCCGGATCCCGGGGCTCGCGGCTTCGGCCATCGGTGTGGCCTCGGTGTGCCCCGACACCATGATCAGATCGAACAGCGACACGCCCACGGCGATCAGGCCGACCCACCAGGTCCACGGCATCGGGGCGATCCCGGTCTCCTGAGGACCCACGTGTATCGAGGCGGCGGACGTCGCGGGGCCATTCGTGCCCGAGGTGGCCGCGGCCCTGGCCAGGTCCTCCCAGATCAGGAGTCCGCCGAGAACGAGCGTCAGAGACAGCAGCGCGCCGATGAGTGGTCGCATACGGTCCTCCGTGCTCCGAGGTGCTGTCCAGGTAGGTCAGGAGGGGCCCCGCCATCCGGACAGCGGGACATGTCTTGGGGCTCCTGCCCACGGACGTCCGCTGCGGAGCAATTTATGCGCCAAAACGTGCAACGCCATGTACTTGGGTTGATAGACCGAATCCAGGGCACAGGAGAGTTACCTATGTAGAATCTACTGATCTCCCCGGGTGGGGGCTTGCACAGGTGACAAAGGAGGTCCGCTCGAACGCCGGCGGCTAGTTCAGCCCAAGCCGCTGCTTCCGCTCGAGCAACTCCACGGCCGGCGCGAGGCGGCGAGCTCGCGTCTCGGCTCGTCTGGCCGTGTGGGCTCCCGCTCCGCGGCGGCCACCATCGCGCGGAGGCACTCCGGATCGAGCGTGTCGTCGGCGTGGAGCTGCTTTGCAGTAGCGGGCGCCGGCAGACACGGCGGCGAACGCACGGTCGAAGTGGTCCAGCATCGGCACGAGCTCGCGGAAGGCCCGGGCGATCACGCGCCGGTCGGTCTCGGCGAACGCCCGTGCGATCGCGCAAGTCGCGTCCGTGCTGGCGTTGCCCACCACGATGTGGATCCAGTTGCGGTAGCGCCGCACCCGCATGCTCGCCAGGCACGCGGCCAGCGAGGCGGCGCCGTTGTGGACCGGTGTCACGACCGCCACCAGAGGCTCGTCGGGCAGATCACCTGAAGGGGAGGCCCGGTGATCACCGGAATCGCGCGGTGAGGAGCGGATGACGTGCGGCATCATCGCGTTCGATCGAGGCGCAAGAACCCGGCCTCTGGTCCCCCTCAGGTATACGTGCCGCGGGCGCGCCCCCGACCGCCACGGCACGGTCGTTGCTCGACTATCTGACCAGTGAATTGGAATCAGGAGGGGGAACCATGAGAAAGACCTTCTGCCGGCATGCCCTGCCGATCCTGGTCGTGCTCGGCGGCGTCGCCTGTGCGACGACTCAGGACCGGTCGATACCACCGTCCGGCGACGCGCCTCCGGTCGGCCCCGTGACCGTCAACCAGTCCGAGCCGGGCACGATACCGGTCGGTCAGGAAATCGACGTCCGCCTGCGAGGCACGCTGAGCTCCGACACCGCGTCGGTCGAGGATCGCTTCGAGACCACCACCGTCGTCGACGTGATGCAGGACGGCCGCGTGCTCGTGCCGGCCGGGTCGGTCGTCCGGGGAGTGGTGAGCGACGTCGACGAGGCGGGTCGCGTCGATCGCAACAGCTCGCTGACGCTCAGCTTCGATCGTCTCGAGATCAACGGCCGTGACCACGAGATCCGCGGGACGGCAAGCCAGGTGTTCAAGGGCGGTGGCCTTCGAGACGATGCGCCGCGAGCCGGTGTCGGAGCCGGCGTCGGTGGCATCGTCGGCGGGATCCTCGGGGGCGTGGAAGGCGCCGTCGTGGGCGCCGTGATCGGCGCGGGGGGCGCGGTCGTGGCGACCGACGGCTCCGACATCACGCTTCCGGCTGGTTCCATCATTCGCGTGCGGATGGATTCTCCCGTGCGCCTCGGGTGAGGAGGACGACCATGACCATCAAGGTGCTTCGTTCGGAACGATACGGCTGGCTGGCCGGCGCGCTGGCGCTGTGCTGCGCCACGGCGGCGGTGGCCGCCCAGGAACCGTCCGTCGAGGTGGACGGCGACGACATCACGATCCAGGGCTGCGTGCTCGAAGCCGATGCGGCGGCGCAGGCCCATCCCGTCCTGGTCTGGACGCGGGGCGGCATCATGCTGAACAACGCGACGACAGTACGCGGGGGCCGCCCGCAGGCGCTTCCCGAGCAGGTCTTCTACTGGCTCGAGGGAGACGACCCGCTCGCCAAGCACGTGGGCCAGAGGGTCGAGGTGGAAGGCGAGCTGGGCGACTTCGAGAAGGGTGAGGTCGAGATCGAACGGGACGGCGCGTTCACGAACATCGAGCTGAAGCTGGACGGCGACACCGAGCAGGCGCGCGTGCCGACCGCCTGGCTCGCCGCGCCCCGTGACGAGGGGGAGTTCGACATCGTGGCGCGGAAGATCGAGGTCGACGACATCGACGTGCTCGGAGCGTGCGCGGCGAGGTAACCGGGCCCGGCAGGCCGGCGCTCGCGAGGGGATCGCCGGCCTCGCTGCACTGTTCGGACTCGCCGACTGCGAGAGGGGGCTTCATGTCGACACGACGCATCATCGGACTCGCGCTTGTCGTCCTCGGGATCGTGGCCCTGGTGTGGGGTGGCGTGTTCTGGAACGATCGAGAGACGGTGCTCGACGCCGGCCCTCTCCAGGTGGAGACCACCGAGCGCAAGGGCGTGGAACTGCCGCCGATCCTCGGCGTGATCGCCCTGATCGGAGGCATCCTGCTGGTGGGCGCGCCGGAACGTCACAAGTGAGCCTGCCCGTTCACGTGCCCGGCCAGCCCGCGCTCGCTGGTCGAGCGTACCGGCAAGGGCCACGCCGGAGTCCGCCGAGGAAGTCGCCCAGGTCGTCGGCAGGTCTTACAACGCCGTCCTTGTAAGAACTGCGCCGTCTGTCCGGGGCCGTCGCCGACCGGGACGCCGGAAGAGAGCATGGCGCGATCGAGCAGGCGTGCTCGGTCAGCGACGTCAGGCCGGAGGCGGCGCCTCGTGGACGACCAGAACCTGGACGTGTTACGATGTCTTACATGAAGACGTCGACCCTCACGATTCGCCTGGACGACGCGTTGGAGCGCGAACTCGATCAGGCCTGTGCACGCACAGGGCGGACCCGAAGCGAGTTGGCACGGGACGCCCTGCGGCGGCAGCTCGCGTTGCTGCGGTTCGAGCGCCTGCGCAGGCGCACCCTGCCCATGGCCGAGTCACAGGGTTACCTCACAGATGAGGACGTCTTTCGCGATGTGTCGTGAAGACCTTCTTCGACACGAATGTCCTTCTCGCGGCGTTCGCCACTCGGGGCCTGTGTGCCGATCTGTTCGCGCACATGCTGCTCGAGCACGACCTGCTCGTAGGCGAGGTAGTGATCCGCGAGCTGCGAACCAGGCTCCGGACCAAAGTGAAGCTCCCCAGGAAGACGATCGACGAGATCGAGGCCCTGCTTCGCGACCAGGTGGTCGTACCAACCCTCACCGAGCATCTGAGTCTCGGCATCACCGACCCTGACGACGAGTGGATTGTTGGGGAGGCATCGGCGGGCGGCGCTGATGTCCTCGTGACCGGGGATGCTGCGTTGCAGAAGCTCGGCAAGCGCGCACCGCTGCCGATTACGTCGCCCCGAGGACTATGGGAGATGCTGCGGGGCGCGAAACCGAACCGATAGCTGGAACGTTGTTGTCGCAGCCGCGCACCGCAGAAAGGCGCCGCGAGATCACGGCGTGATGGGCGACCGAAGGGCGTCGCGAACCAGCTCGCCGACGCCCGGGTCCGGGGGAGACCGCTACGTCAGAAACTTGCCGACAAGCCGGGTCGTTTCGAACATGTTGACCGCGCCGCGGCCCGCCGACGACCGCTGTGAGCGCGGCGTTGCTGTCGCGTCTTCTGCGTGACGTGGCGCCGCTCGACCCTCAAGGGGCCGACGGTCCCGTCGGTTACGCCGGCGTGCGGATGTTGGTGGCTCAGGGAACCGGCAGCAGGACGACGAAGGTCTGGCCGTCGTAGGTAAAGGATTGAGACGCTCGGGACGTGAAACTCGGTGTTGGAGCCGGCAGTCTGAACAACACTCGCGGCTCACCTGCCTGGAACGTCGGCGTCGTGGTGACTTCCACGGCCATCACCTCGACCCGGCCCGCCGGCGGTGGCGACCCGTTCAGCCGTCTGGTGTAGAGGATCTCCTTGCCGTCCGGCCGCCAGACACTGCCGCCCACAGCCGGGCCATGCGTCGTGATCTGCCAAGTCGCGTCGCCGGGCCTGCCGGCGACGACGTCGAATGACCGGACGTGGTAATCGGCGCCACGACCAGACTCATTCGACATGTAGGCGACAAAGCGGGAGTCGGGAGAGAACGTCGGCCATTGTTGTCCAAGTTCGTCGGCAGGGAACGCGATGGCCTCGCGCGCGAGCGGATCCCTCCCGGTCAACGGCACCACGAACAGCGCGCTTCCAGACTGGAAGCTCAGAAAGCGTCCGTCCGCCGAGAGGTTGAGGCTCTCCATCGGCACGCCCGGCGGCCCGCGGAACAATAGTTCTCTGGTCCCCATTCCGTTCCGGGCTTTCCGGTAAACGTCACAATGTGGCTGCGCTTCGCATCCTGCCGGGGATACGTACGCCACATGCGCTCCGTCCGGGGACCACTGGACGAGGGCGTCGTGCGGCCCATCAGGAGGGGTAGTCACCTGCATGCCCCTGCCCGTGGCCACGTCGAACGTCCAGACACTTGGGCGTCCGGTCTGTGGATCTCGCCGCGTGGCCGCCACTTTGGAGCCATCCGGCGACAACGCGGCGCTGCCGTACAGGCCGGGTTCCCCGACGCGGCGCAACTCCTTTCCGGTCCGATCGAACAGCGTGATCTGATTCAGCGGGGGAGCCGGCGGCACGGCGAACAGGAACCGCTCGCCGTCGCGGCTGACGTGGCCGAGTTCCGCCATTGGCGGGGCCTCGAACAGAAGTCCGGGCCGGCTCGCCTCGAAGTCCCTGCCGACGGTCACCTCCGCCGCCATCACACCCAGATCCGCCGACACGTAGTAGAGCTGATGACTCTCCGCGGGCCAGACGACTTTCCCCACGTCCCCGTACCAGTCCCAGCCGGTTCCCCACGCATCGCCATCGGAGACTTGCCAGGTTCGCGCAGCGGCTCGTGGGCTGCCGGGGTCGAAGCCGCGAACCCAGATCGAGTAGAGTCCCGCATTGCCAGACTGGTACGCGATGAACCGCCCATCTGGAGAGAAGAACGGCCCCATCAGGCTGCCGGACTCCGAACTCAGGATCTCGGCCGGCTCCCGCGCGCCGGGACGGCCGTCAACGGCCACCACGGACATCGTCGCGCCAGGGGTCTCCCACGTGAAAAAGCCCAGATAGCGTCCATCCGGCGACCAGTCGGTGAGCAGCGGCGTGCCCGAGTGTTGATACACGAGCTCCTCGTTGCCGTCCCCCGTCGCGGACTTGCGATAGATCCCGTAGTACGAGCCGCGCAGCGCGACGTACGCCAGTTGGCGGCCGTCCGGGGACCACACGAACGACGCCATGTCGCTCAGTTCCTGCACGATGAGCCTGGCGATGCGCGTTCCCGCGCCGGTCGCCACATCGAAGACCCACAGGTCAGCATTGCTCTGGTAATTGATAATGACCGCCACGCGCGCCTCGTCTGGCGAAAACACCGGCTTGAGATAGGGGTGGCGCTCGCCCAGCGTCGCAACGCGCCGGCCGTCGCGGTCATAGACGGCCAGCGTCCTCGCATCGGGCGGAGGTGGGCCGATGTTGAACAGGAATTGCTGCCCGTCGCGACTGACCGTGGCTCCGCTGATGGTTCCGGTCGTCCGGTAAGGGGCCATGAAGAGCCGCCTGGGTGTCCCCGAGGCGAACGCTGCAGCGCTGACCTCCACGGCCATCACGTCCTGGTCCGCATCCAGGTAGTACAGCTCCTGACCGTCCGGTCGCCAGAAGACCATGCCCACGCCGCCCTGATCCGAGATCTGCCGCGCGCCTGCTGCCGGCGTCGGTCCGTCAGGCGCGGCCGGGTCAACCGGCCGGATCCAGATCTCGCCGCGTCCGGACTGACTCGACACGTAGGCCAGAGACCGGCCGTCGGGAGAAAAGCGCCCCCCACGCGCCGAGGACCTCGGCAGCACTTCGATGGCCTTGCGCTCTCCAGGCCCCGCGATGGGCAGCAGGTACAGGCCCGTCGCGTCGTAGAAAGTCAGGAAGCGCCCGTCCGGCGACCAGTCGGTGAGGTTGAGCCCAGTGGGATGCTGGTACAGCAGCTCCGCGCTCCCGCTGCCGTCGGCGGCCCTTCGATACAGCCCGGGCGAACCGCCGGGGTTGGACGCATACGCGATCTGGCTGCCATCGGGAGACCACATCGGGGACGTTTCGACTGGTGCGGAGCCGGACGTGATCCGCATACCGGCGCCCGTCGACAGTTCAATCACCCAGATCTCGGTGTTGTTCGTCGTGGCATCACGCCTGCTCACCGCCAGCCGCGTGCCGTCTGGCGAAAGAGCCGGCCAACTATCAATCGCGCGCTCGCCAACCGTCCGCACGACAGTCCCTTCGCGGTCGTACACCGTGAGCACGCTCGCGTTGGTCTCGAAGGCTGCGGCAATCTGTCTGGCTCGAGCGGCCGCTTGCTCTGGCGTCTCGGCCTGGCCCTGAGCGAACGCCGGCGCGAGCCACACGCTGGCGGCAAACGCGGAAGTCATCACCGCGATCGCGATTGCGTACGGCTTCTGCATAGCGGATCCCTTTCGTGGACGGCGCTCTTCCGGGCCGTGTATCAACAGTTCTGCGGACACAGCCCGATGACCTGACCGCCGGCGAGCCGGACCTCGCGTATGAGACCGGAATGGGATCCGTTCCGTGCGGGGCTGGCGTCGACCGTGACGGACTTGCTCAGCGACGCCTCAAAGGCGGCCCGGCTGTCCCGAAGCCGACCGGGCGCTGGTCCCTCGAAGGACCACAGCTCCATCTGACCCTGGTCGTTCTGAGTCTCCACGAAGAGGTGAATGTGCGGATTCGTCCATTCCACTTTGGTGAGGGTCCCGGTACTGGTGAGGCGCGTATTCAAGTCGAACGCGGCCCGCATGTTGTGGTGCGCCCGCGCCGGCATTCCAGCGAGAAGCAGCGCGGCGACGATCAGGCCGAGAAGTCGAAAGCCGCGCACCCGAGTGATACCAGACGCAAGGACGACCATACTCGTCCTGTATGGCGCGGTCATTTCGACTCCGCAGGCTTGGGCAGGTAATTCTCGAGAGCCCAGACCTCGGACCGGGGATCGACCACCGAGTCGAACGCGATTCGACGGCCGTCTGGATGCACGCGAAGCGCGCGAATTCGGTCCATCGAAATCCCGAGGTTCTCGGCTTCACCTCCGGCCAGCGGCACTCGCCAGACGGCTTTGCTGCCGTCGCCTGTGTCCCCCTCCGGCCTGACGAAGAAGAGATAGCGTTGGTCCGGCGACCACGCCAGGCCGAGTCCCTCATACCTCTCACGTGCAGTAGAGTTTCCAGAGAACTGAGCCACCGCGCGGGGCTCGCCGCCCGCCGCCGGCGCCACGACCAGCCCGGCAGAAAGGACGCTCTCCTCGGGATGGCCGCTCCCAGGCCCCAGGTAGGCGACTTGTGTGCCGTCGGGGGAAACCGCGAGCGTCACGCGCCTGCCCACCGGTGTCAGTCGTGTGGCGCGGCGGCTGTCGATGTCGAAGCGCACCGGTTGCGTCGGCGTCTCGAGGTAGAAGATCGTCTTGCCGTCAGGAGAAAGGTCCGGACGCGCCGCCGTAATCTCGCGAGACGCGGTCTGGTGCAACAACTGCGCGTCCCCGCTCGCGATATTCATACGGTAGTAGCCGAGATCTCCATTGAGGACGCGGGCGTCGCGCGAAGCGACGAGCAGCGACTGGCCGCCCGGGAACCATCGCACCGGGCCGGTGATTGGGATTCGGGAAGGAACTTCGCGGTCCTCGCCGGTCTTCACCGATCGGACTCGAATGAAGACGCCGCGCGGGGTCCGGGACAGATACGCCAGATGCTGGCCATCCGCCGACCAACTTCCTGCCGAGTTCGAGTTGATGAACTGGTCCGTGGCCATCAAGGGGCCACCAACGACATGCTGCCTGGCGTCGAGTTCTGCCGTGTACACGTTGCTGCTACCACGGCCACCCAGGTAGTAGAAGGCGCCGTTTCGCGTGAATCCCAGGGGGAAAAACCCGGGGATGTCTTCCTTGACGAATCTGGCGGGCCCGCTGGGTGTCCCTCCCGCGACCGGCACCAGCCAAAGTCCCCACGTCCCGGTGCGGTTGCTCTCGAACAGGATGTACGAACCGTCGCGAGTCCAGATGGGATTCCTGTTCTGTCCGGGGCCGACGTCGATGCGTGTCTCCTTTCCGTCCCTGGTCACCACGAAAAGGCCATCTGTTGCGCTGCCGGTGTTCGACGAATAGGCAATGAAGCGGCCGTCGGGAGACATCCGGTGGCGCGTGCAGCATCTGCGCTGGACCTTCGGAAGTACGCGAACCGCGCCATCAGCAATCGAGACGAGGGCAGGTTCTTCGGTGAGATTTACGAAATCGAAGCGGACGATCAGGACCTCTTTGCCGTCCGGACTCCAGCCGAGGAGATAAAAATTCGCCGTCGGGTCGGGGTAGGGGATGCCCCGGCTCTTCCCCGCGTCACCACCGCTGACTTGGAGCACGCGGATTTCGTGGGTTCGCCGGTCATCGCCCTCGCCCGGTTTCTGCACCGCCAGGACGTACGCCACCTGGCGACCGTCTGGAGAGATGGCCGATCCCTCCACCCATCCGTATTCGCTGCCCAGACTGGCGGGAGAGAACGTCTTCGTCCTGCCTTCCTCGAGGTCGACGAGGGTCAGACTCAAGTCCGAAAACGTCGTGTATCTGCCGTCATCCGAAATGGACCCCGGCTCGCCGGTAGACAGGCGCCGATGGCTCCAGATCAATCGTGTCGTCTGCCCCGGTGGCGATGTCGTCTGCAGGGCTGCCAGCCGAGCGCGGGCGGTCGCCGCGCTGTCGGCCTGTTCCGCGAAGTCCCGAACAACCCGCTCGTACACCGGGCGCGCTTCGGGCCGACCCAGCTTTTCGTAGGACGCCGCCATGCGGACCAGCGCTCTGGCGGCGATGGCACGGTCGCTGCCTTGCGCGAGTGTCTGGTACTGTTCGATCGCGGCTTCCAGATCGCCTTTGATCTCTTCCAGGCGAAGCGCTTCCTGATACTGATCGACCGCTGATCGCGACTGCGCCGTGACCAGTGCGATCGCCAGGCATCCCGTCGTCATGAGCGTCAGGATCGTCAGGATCGTCTTCATCGTCGTGACCCCCTGGCTCCGATCGTCGACGGCCGCGAATGAAAAGTCGCAAAGACGACGTGAAAACGTGTTGGGCCCAGGTGAAACATCGTGCGATCACCCGACCAGCTTGTAGCCGATGCCGTGCATCGTCAGCAGGTACTGCGGTGCGTGCGGGTCGGCCTCGATCTTCTGCCGGAGCTTGACGATGTGCGCGTCGACGGTCCGGGTGTTGGGCATGCTCTCGTAGCCCCAGACGGCGTTGAGCAGCGCCTCCCGCGAGACGACGGCGCCACGGTGCGCGACGAAATAGCGCAACATCTCGAACTCCTTCGGCGTGAGGTCGATGGGTCGATCGCCGCGCGTGGCCACGTTGCGGACGAAGTCGACGACCGTGCCGCCGATGGCGGCCCGATCGGGCCGCGCGGCTGCTGCGGTCGCGCGTCGAAGCAGCGTCTCGATCCGCGCCATCAGCTCGGCGACGCTGAACGGTTTCTTCACATAGTCGTCGGCGCCGAGCTTCAGGCCGAGCACCACTTCGTCCTCCTGGCCCCTGGCCGTCAGCATGAGAATCGGCAGCGCCGGCTTCGTCTCGCGCAGCGCGCGGCAGACGTCGTACCCGGTCCGCCTGGGCAGCATCACGTCGAGGAGCACGAGATCGGGATGCTCGGCGAGTGCGACCCGATACCCTTCGTCGCCGTCCCGGGCGACGACGACCGAAAAGCCGCGAGCCTCGAGGTTGAACTGCAGGCCACGCGCCATGTCCACCTCGTCGTCGACGATCAGAATCTTCGGCATCGCGGTCACGCAGCGGCCCGGATCGGCAGCACGAGCGTGAAGGTGCTTCCCCGTTCCGGCGCGCTCACCACTTCGACCTGGCCGCCATGGGCCTTGATGGCGTGTTTCACGATCGACAAGCCGAGGCCGCTTCCGCCGCTCCCGGACAGCGCGCTCGACGCCTCCGACCGGATGCGGTAGTGCTTTTCGAAAATGCGCGGGATCTCCGCCGGCACGATTCCGATGCCCCGGTCGGCCACCGACAGCCTGACCGTGGCGCCCGCCACGACAACGGAGACCTCCAACTGCTTCACGTCGCCGGAGTACTTGATGGCGTTTTGAAACAGGTTGACCAGGGCCTGCGCGATGGCGTCGCGGTCCATCGACACGAGCACCGGTGAGTCCGGAAGCACCGTACCGACCGCGAAGCCCAGCCTGTCGAGCAGCGGCTGGTAGGCATCGATCGCTTCGCGAACGAGGGCGACCACGTCGTCGGCCGCAATCGCGTACTGTTTGGTGCCCGCGTCGATCCTGGCGACGTCGAGGACGTTGTTGATGAGGTGCGTCAGTCGATCGCTCTCGCGGCGGATGATCGCGTAGAACTCCTGCCGCTTCGCTTCGTCGGTGACGATGCCGCTTTCGAGCGTTTCGCCGAACATGCGGATCAGGGCGAGCGGCGTTTTGAGCTCGTGGCTGGCGTTCGCGACGAACTCGGTTTTCAGGCGCGACAGTTCCGCTTCTCGCGCGAACGCCCGGAGTGTCATCGCGACGCCCACGATCAGCACCACGACCATCGCGACAATCGGCGCGCCGTGAATCCAGTGGTCGCGCCGGGCGATCTGGTCGATCGATCGGCCGTCGCGATGGAAGAGGCCGACGCTCCAGCCGGGAAGGACGGTCTCGAGGCCGGCGAGCGCCAGCGCCGTCGGCCGGCTTGCTTCGTCCGACCGCGCACGCGAGACGTCGTGCTCGTTCACCACTTCGATCCGGAGGCCGCCGCCGAGGTCCACGGTCTTCAGCACTGCCGCGAGAAGGGGACCGGCCACGTACTCAGGACGAATGGCGTACCCCAGAACCGTGGGCGCCCGGTCACCCGGTCCGTCGGGAATCGGAATGCACCCGATCGGCACGGACCGGTCGTCTCGTCTCACCACGAATCGGCGCGGTGTGAGCCCGTTCCAGCCGCGGCTCGTCAGATCCTCTTCGACGCGGGGCCGGACCTCCTCCTGGATCCACTGAATGCTCGCGGCCGCGCGGGTCAACTCGCCGCCGCGCGCTCGGAGCCCGGCCGCCGACGCTGGCGCCGATTCGACCGCGCGCGAGAGGTAGTAGTGGTACCCGCCATCCGCGTCCCACGGATGATCGACGATGAGTTGCAGCAGCCGGAGCCGATGTGCAGGTGTCTCGGTCGCGCGTCCGAGCGCCTCGAGCCCGTCGACGATCTCCAGAAGCGCGTTGACGGCGTACGGAATTCCGTGCGGATCGAGCGTCCCGGGCGGAAGCGCCAGCACGGCTCGGTACTCGGCGATCCCCTCTTCGAACCGCCGCAGTTTGAAGAGCGTTCGCCCGACTCTCATGAGCACGAAGGCGCGGGCGGCGTCGGACGAGGCCGATCGAATCGCCTGGCGATATTTCGTGAGGGCAAGATCGAGTCGGCCGTCCACGAACTCCGCCGCCTCGGCCTCACGAAGCGCGGCGGTCATCCCGGGACGTGCCGCGAGCGGGTTGGGACGTGACCCGCCGGCGACGAGGTCGCTCGTGGTGACGGCGCCACCATCGAGCAGGAACGGTTCGGCGAGCCACGGCGTGGAAGCGGCGAGACCGTGGAGCCAGGCTCGCGCGGAGGCCGGTTCTTCGAGCCGGGCCGCCGGTCGTCCGAGCGCCATCGCGAGCGCCGATTCGAGGTTCGTGAGCTCCGTTGCCAGCCGATCCCTGACCAGCGCGGTCGTCGCGGTGTAGGTGGCGCGGAGGCTGTTCGATCGTTCGGCAAGCGCCCGCACTCCGACGTAGCCGAGGAGCAGTGCCGGCAGCAGGATCGACACGACCCCCACGGCCAGTCGGCGGCCGGCCCGCGCGCGAGCGCGGCTGTTCATGCCGCTACGATACAGCCGGTGGGCGGTATGCGCGCACGCGCTCAACACAGAAACCGGGCTGACCCGTGTAAAACGTTGTGAAACTGGACGCGGCGGCCTGCTCGTGTGCATCGCCGTTCGCCACGCGGGGCCTGTGTGCCGACCTGTTCGCGCACGTGCTGCTCGAGCACGACCTAGACGCCTTGAAGGGCCGGAATCCGCTTGAATTGAGTCAAGTTTCTCCGGCCGCTCAAGGCGTCTCGCCCCTCGTTCCGCGGGGCATTCGCCAACTCTTGGCAGTGACGCAAAGCGTCACTGCGCTAGCGAGGCGGTGATCCGCGAGCTGCGAACCAGGCTCCGCACCAACGTGAGCTCCCCAAGAAGACGATCGATGAGATCGAGGCCCTGCTTCGCGACGCCACGAGGAGCATCCGACGAGGAGGCCGTCGCCGAGGACGAGGCGGCATACGAATCGACGACTTACACGCGGAGAATCCCCCACCGGCGCCGGCCGAATCCCCACAGCGCGCCATCGGGGTCCTCGAAAGGCCAGGATCTCGAGGCTCCTGCCGGCACGCGGGTTGCTTACGAAACGGGCATGCCTGGGAGATTCGCGCACCGCATCGTTCGGCTTGTGACCATCGCCGGATTCGTCCTCGTCACAGGCGCCGCGTTCGCGCAGGAGCCGAGCGCGACCGAGATCCTCGGCATCCCGCGGGACGCCACCGTCCTCGAGGGCCTGCCCGACGTCCGCGTGGACGTCACCGACGAGACCGTGACGCGGCGACAGCTCGACGCGGACGAATCCGAGAACGTGCGCCTGCGCATGCGCGTCCGGGACGGACGTCTCTTCTCGGACGAGGGTCCGCTCTCGGTCTCCGAGTCCGGCGGCTTCACGTACCTCACCTCGACCCGGCCGGGCCGCTACGTCCGCCTGCGACGCCTGAACGACCGACTGCTGTACGCGGAGCACATCGACATGGGCGAGCGCAGCGTGACCTACTGGGGCGAGCTGCGCGTCGTGATCGGCCGGTAGGGCCGGGACGGATTTACCAACGCCTGGGAAAGGCTTCCCGTCCCGTGGCGGCAACCGGCTCGATTCCCAGGGTATTCGAGTCCAGGCGTTTCGGTACGCACGTTGCTACGGAGATGGATGGAGGCGCATATGGCTCCAACCTGCAATCAGATCCAGACACTCGTGACTCGCGTGCAGGACGCGTTTCTCGACGTGCCGGCGCTGCACCTCACGCTACCAAGGGCGCAGCGGCGCTTCGATGCGGACGCGACCACGTGCGAGGCCGTCCTCGGCGCGCTCGTCGAGTCGGGCGTGCTGACGACAACGCCGGACGGCGAATACGTCCGGTACTTCCCGCGCGCGGCTTGACCGCCCTGGCGGCGCGAGCCTCCGCGTCGGGAAGGAGGGACATCATGGAGACCGGAGTGAACACGGTGAACACCATTCGGGACCAGGTCGCGCCCGTGCTCGAGACCGTGGAGGAAAAGGCCCGTCGGGCACGGCGGGCGATCGTCAAGGGCCGGCACACAGCCGAGGATCTCGTCGCCGATACCTCGCTGCGCGTGCGCAGGCACCCGCTCCGTGCGGTCGCCGCCGCCACGTGCGTTGGCGCCGTGGCCGGCGGGCTGTTCGGCCTGACGGTCGGATGGCTGGTACGAGGCCACCGGACTGACTGACGCTGTCTGCCCGAGTTGAACCTCGAGCGGCGCCGCTGGCAGTCAGTCGCGCGGTCCGCGCAGCCGGCGGTGCAGCATGGCGAGCGTCCATGCGCTGAACGCGGTCATGGCGGCGCCGACGGCAATCATCAGGAGAAAGCGCCGCTCGAGGAAGCTCTCCCCGAGATAGACGGTGGCGACCGCGTATGGCAGCTCGGCCAGCGTGACCGCCGCCAGGTACTTGCGGAAGTCGTACCGGACGAGGCCGAGAACGTAGCCGGGGATCTCCGACGGCACGGCAAGCTGGAACAGCAGCACGAGCCCGAAGGGCGCCTCGCGCGACACTCGCGCCTCGTAGCGCTCCAGCACGTCGGTCTGGACGAAGGACCGCACCGCCGCGCGACCGAGCGAACGGCTGAGCGAGTACGCGCACACGCCGCCGAGCACCCAGCCGAGCAGCAGCAGGCCCATGCTGAAGGCCTTGCCCCACACGAACACGCCGACCGGCACGATGAGCGCGCTCGAGACGAAGGCCAGCATCGCCGACAGCGCCGCGAACGCCACGAAGACGGTGGCGCCAAGCACCGGTCGGGTGCGAATGAGCGCCTCGGCCTCCGGCAGCAGCGCCACCAGCCAGCCGTGGATCTGGGCCGACGAGGCCAGCACGACGAGGGCGGCCACACCCAGCCCCGCCACGACGGCACGCCGCCCGGCCGTCTCCCCGCGCTGGCCGTCGCTCGCAGGCGTCACGGACGGTCTCGGTGCGACGGTACCACGGAGGGCCGGTGGGCCATCGTGACAGTGACTATAATGCGCCCATGAAATCCACTCCTGCCACCGCCGCCCTCGTGCTCCTCTGCAGCGTTCTCGCCTGGCCGGCGGCAGCCCAGGCCCCCGACGGCGCGGAGGTCTACGAGCGCGTCTGCGCCACGTGCCATACCAATCCGGCACCGGACTCGCGCGCGATGAATCGCGAGGTGCTCGGACGCTTCGCGCCCGAGACGATCCTCACGGCGCTCACCACCGGCAACATGTTCCGGCAGGGGTCCGGACTGACCGACGCCGAGCGACGCGCGGTGGCCGCCTTCGTCGCGGGCCGCCCGGTGGGTACGGCGGCACCGCCCTCCACGGTGGGGCAGTGCACGAGCGCGCCGTCCCCGCTGACGGCGGCCGACCTGACGAGCGGCTGGAACGGCTGGGGCGTCGACGCGCGCAACCAGCGCTTCGTGTCGGCCGCCCGCGGCGGGCTCACGCCGCCGCAGGTGCCTCGGCTCCGGCTGAAGTGGGCCTTCGGGTTCTCCGGCGTCAGCTCTGCCCGCGCCCAGCCGGCCGTTCTTGGTGGCCGCGTCTTCGTGGCAAGCGAGAGCGGCGACGTCTACGCGCTCGACGCGGAGACCGGCTGCACCCACTGGCGCTTCCACGCGCAGGCGGGCATTCGCACGGCCGTCTCGCTGGGGCCCTACTCGGCCGGTGGCAGGTCCGGCTTCGCCGTGTACTTCGCCGATGGTAGCGCCACCGCATACGCCGTGGACGCCCAGACCGGCATGGGTATCTGGTCCAGGCGCGTGGACGATCACCCGTACGCGAAGGCCACGGGCTCGGTCACGGTGCACGGCGGGCGCGTATACGTCCCGACGGCGGGTGTGGGCGAGGAGGGCCAGGGCGGCTCGCCGACCTACGCGTGCTGCACGTTCCGCGGCAGCGTCACTGCCCTCGACGCCGGAACCGGCGCGGTGCTCTGGAAGTCGTACACGCTTCCCGAGCCGATGCCGCGCGGCACGAGCACCGAAGGCGTCCAGCTCTGGGGTCCGGCCGGCGGCGGGATCTGGGCAGCCCCGACCGTGGACGAGGCGCGCCGGGCGATCTACGTGGCCACCGGCAACGGCTACGCCGAGCCCGTGCAGAAGACGACCGACGCCGTACTCGCGCTCGACCTGGACACCGGCGCGATCCGCTGGAGCTTCCAGCCCACGCAGAACGACATCTGGACCGGCGGCTGCCGCCCGAAGAACCCGGACAACCCGAGCTGTCCCGAGCAGCTCGGCCCCGATTACGACTTCTCCATGTCGCCGATCCTGGCGACGCGCTCGGGCGGCGAGGACATCGTGATCGTGCTGCAGAAGTCGGGGATGGCATACGCCCTCGAGCCGGAGGACGGTTCGCTGGTGTGGGAGTACCGCACGAGCGCGGGCAGCGGCATGGGCGGCCAGTGGGGCGGCGCCGCCGACGCGACGCAGGTCTACTTCGGCGTCAACGGCGGGTTCACCGTGCCGGGCGGTATGCGGGCCGCGTCGATCGACACGGGCGCGGAAGTGTGGTCGAAACCGGCCGAGCCGATGCTCTGCGAGGGCGAGCGCGGCTGCAGCGCAGCGCAGGGCGCGGCGGTGACGGCCGTGCCGGGTGTGGTCTTCTCCGGCTCGATGGACGGCGGCCTTCGCGCCTACGCGGCCGACGACGGCACGCTCCTCTGGAGCTACGACACCAATCGCGTGTTCGAGACGGTCAACGGCGTCCCCGCCAACGGCGGCGCCATGGACGGCCCCGGGCCGGTGGTGGCCGAGGGCATGGTGTTCGTCAACTCGGGCTACATCAGCCTGATCGGCCGGCCCGGGAACGTGCTGCTGGCGTTCGGGGTGGAGTAGCGCGCCCTACGCGGCGAGGAGTCGCTCCACCGTCGCGGTGAACGTCGCCATCTCGAACGGCTTCAGCGGGCACGGCTCGCCGGCGGCATGGACCGCGGTGGCCCGCCGGCCGGTGACATAATGATATGATGAGCGTTCGCCGCGCCCGTAGCTCAGTTGGATAGAGCGCCGGACTTCGAATCCGTAGGTCGCAGGTTCGAGTCCTGCCGGGCGCGCCAGCCTTCGCCCACCGTAGCTCGCCGCGGACGTTGAGGCGAGCGGAGGTGGGCTACGGCTGGCAAGCCAACCAAGCGCAGGCGCCCGTAGCTCAGCTGGATAGAGCGTTGGCCTCCGGAGCCAAAGGCCGCAGGTTCGAATCCTGCCGGGCGCGCCATCCTTTCCGAATCATTCAGGAAGTTGGCGCGTTGGGCAGATAGCCCAGCCCTTCCCTGCCCGTCACACCCCTTCCGGATCACGGTGGCAGCCACCGTGGCAGGCGAAGACCGTAGCGCTCACCGTGGCAACCCGGGAGTCCGATCAAGACCCAGTCACTGAGGGCCTGGCGTAGAATCGCGCCGATCGTGGCGCTCACTCCCGGCACCAGAATCGGTTCCTACGAGCTTGCCGCCCAGATCGGCGTCGGTGGCATGGGCGAGGTGTACCGGGCCACCGATACGAAGCTCGGTCGGCTCGTTGCGATCAAGGTCCTGCCGGACGCGGTCGCCCAGGACGCCGAACGCCTTGCCCGGTTCGACCGGGAGGCTCGCACGCTCGCGTCGTTGAATCATCCGAACATCGCCGCCATCTACGGCCTGGAGGACGCGGCCAGAACCAAGGCCCTCGTCATGGAACTGGTCGAGGGCCCGACGCTGGCGGACCGCATCGCCCGGGGTCCGATTCCGGTTGACGAGGCCCTCGCCATCGGGAAGCAGATCGCCGAGGCGCTGGAAGCCGCGCACGCGCAGGGGATCGTCCATCGCGACCTGAAGCCGGCCAACGTCAAGGTGCGGGTGGACGGCACCGTCAAGGTGCTGGACTTCGGTTTGGCGAAGGCCATGGAGCCCCCTGCCGCGCAGGGCGCTTCCGCCTTCGCTCCTGGAGCTGCGGCGGACCAGTCGGCGGGTCAAGCTCAGACCATGTCGCCGACGATCACCACGCCGGCGATGACGCAAGCCGGCATCATCCTGGGCACCGCCGCCTACATGAGTCCCGAGCAGGCCAAGGGACGTGCCGCAGACAGTCGGAGCGACGTCTGGGCCTTCGGTGCCGTGCTCTACGAGATGCTCACGGGCCGGCGGGCCTTCGACGGGGACGAACTGTCCACGACGCTCGCCCGGGTGATCGAGCGGGAGCCCGACTGGGACCGGTTGCCTTCCACCCTGTCTCCAGCGCTTCGACGCTACCTCACGCGCTGTCTGCACAAGGACCCCCGACGACGCATCCAGTCGATCGGAGATGTGCGGCTGGCGATCGAAGGTGCGTTCGACGACCTGACGCCGCCGCTGGCAGTCCGGGGCTCCGGCTCGACCACGACCAGATGGGTGGCCGTCCTAGTCGCCGCCGTTGCCGCCGTCTGGATCATCGCCACCCAGTGGGGTGCGGACGAGCGCGCGGTGCCCGAGTGGGTGACGGGGCCGATCCAGTTCGAGATCGACCCGCCGGAGGGTGTGCTCTTCGATTCGTCCTGGTCCTATGGCTTCGCAGTGTCTCCGGACGGACTGCAACTCGTTTTCGCGGGTATTGACCCGGACGGCACTCGACGACTGTGGCGATACCCACTGGATGAAGCCGCCGCTCAGCCGATTGCTGGCACGGAGGGCGCCTGGGCGCCCTTCTGGTCTCCGGACAGCGAGTGGATCGGCTTCTACGCCGGCGGCGATCTTCGTCGCGTTCGGCCATCGGGTGAGGATCTGCAGGTGATCGCGCCGTCCCTGAGCATCGGCGAGGGCGCCAGTGCCTTCTCGACGTGGGCCAGGGAAGACCTGATCCTCACAAGGTTGGACTTCGAAAAGATCACAACCGTGACGCCGCAGGACGGCATGACGAGGGAGATCGAGAAGCCCGGTGTCATCAACATGAGCTTCTTGAAGGACGGGAGACGATTCCTGCTGTTTGCGCTCGGCGAAGGGCTCCTACTGGAATCTGTCGGATTTGACGAGTCTCGGCTCCTGATGGAGGTACCTGAGGGACGGCAGTCCCTGTTCGCCTTCGCGTCGGGCCACGTGCTGTTCGTGCGCGACAATGCGCTCATGGCCCGGCCGTTCGATGAGGATGCCGAGGACTTCACCGGTGATCGCGTTCGAGTCGTGAGCGGAATCCCGATGCAAGCATGGGGCCGCACTCCCTTCAGCGTGTCCCGCAACGGCGTGCTGGCCTACTCGCAGAATCCGAACGGCTACGACACGGTGCTGGCGTGGATCGACAGGAACGGGGGACGGATGCCGGCCGTCAGCACGCCGCAGAGGTACAGCGGCTTTTCCCTGTCTCCGGATGGCGAACGGCTGCTCCTCTCTCGCCGGACTGCGGATGGCCACCGCGATCTCTGGGTCAGGAACCTCGCTCGTGGCACTGAAGACAAAGCCACGCAGCAGATCGAGGCCATGGGACCCATGTGGGCTGGTAGCGAGCGATTCATGTTCAGTTCCCCCAATATCTACCTGCAGGGATCGAACAGCGAACCTGTCCTGGTCGAACGGGGTGTGGACGGTCTCGCTTACGCCAGAAGTCTACACGGCAGCACACTCGTCTATGAGGAGTGGGTTGCACTGGCTTCGAACAGTGACTTGTGGACGATGGATCTCGATAGCGGAGAGCCTCAACGGCTTTCCATCAGTACGCCGGGAAACGACTCGTGGGGCCGGCTCTCTCCGGACGGCCAATGGATCGCCTACGTGACCGACGTGTCGGGCAAAGACGAAGTGTGGGTTGCTGCCTTCCCGTCCGGCGAACCGCGCCAGTCTGTCTCAGTCGGCGGAGGGAATTTTCCCGAATGGCGGGCCGACGGCCGTGAACTATTCTTTCTCGCCGGCGATGAGATGATGGCCGTGCCGGTTGACGACGAGGGGGGCGGCATTCCGAGCGCCGTCCCCGACCGGCTCTTCAGGTTGAACGGGATGATTCCCATCTTCGACTCGGACAGCACACCCTACGTCCCGGACCTGGACGGGCAGCGATTCCTCGTCGCGGTGCGCACCGACACGCCTGCCTCGCCGATCCACGTCATCCTGAACTGGCCGGCCCTGCTCGACTGAGGCGGCGCCATGCGCCAGGTCGCAGCCATCAGCGAGCCTTCGGCGCGGCCAAGTAGCGCCGAAACCGTGGCAGTTACCCTGGCAGCAGTCGCAAGCCGTAGTAGAATGAAGGACTTCGACGCTCGGCAGATGCCCTCCGGCGCCAAAGGCCGCAGGTTCGAATCCTGCCGCGAGCGCCAGCAGGCCAGGTGATCTAGACTTGGCGAGTTCGATACCACGTGGGCCGCTAGCTCAATTGGCAGAGCAGCAGACTCTTAATCTGCGGGTTGTAGGTTCGATTCCTACGCGGCTCACCACTCATTTCAAAGGACTTACCGGCGTTCGCAACCAGGGCCTGCACGGCCTCGGTTGCGCCTGGGTTGCGGAAAGTTACGTCGTCGTCGAGCCGATCGACCGCGCCGCGGTTCCCACCGGGCACCAGGTGGCCGTAGACATCGACCGTCACCTGGATGCTCGCGTGCCCCAGCTGGTCCCGCACGTAGGCCAGCGACTCCCCCTGCTGAATCAGCAGGCTTCCGAAGGTGTGGCGCAGCACGTGGATGATGCTGCGCCGCCGGCGGACTTCGGCCTTCGTCACGATCAACAACATCGCCTTCCGGATGTTGGCGTCGTCGAGCGTCGTGCCGGCCGCTGATGGAAAGACCAGCGCCGGCAGAGACCGACCAGCCTTGAGCCACGCAGCCCGCTGCTGCCGGCGCCAGAGCCGCAACACCGCCCGGAGCTGCAGCGACATTTCCACCTGACGGGACCGGCCGCTCTTCGGCGTCGTGAGCTTGCCCTCGACGAAGTTGCGCTCGACCCGGACAAACCGCTGCCGCCAGTCCAGGTCTCCCCACTCCAGCGCCCGCAGCTCCCCGAGCCGGAGGCCCGTCCGCAGCGCACACAGCAGGAACGGATACCAGGTGCCGAGCTGCGTCCGCGCCGTCTCGAGGAGGAGCGCGACTTCCTCCCGCGTGTACGGGTCGACGGCCGGCCGGCGGGGGGCGTTCGGGTCCCGGAGCTGACGACGCAGCCGGCCAGGACGGAGGGCCGGGTTGGCCGGGAGCCGCCCGTCCTCGACCGCCTCGCTCAGCACCGTCGAGAGGGTCCGCAGGATGCCCGTCACGGTCGTCGGGCGCAGCCCCTTACCCCGGAGCGCCACGAGGAGCTGCTTGACGTGGGTGCGGTCCACCCGCGCCACGGGGACGGCACCCAGGACCGGCCAGACGTGATTCTCGAGGTTGTCCCTGTAGAAGCGGAGCGTGCTCGTCTTCAGGGTGAGCGCCACGTCCGTGAGCCAGGCCGTCGAGTACGTGCGGACGGTCTCGGTCTCGGCCGCCGGTAACCGCAGCTCGCCGCGGGCCAGGCGCTGACGAATTTCCTTCGCCAGCCGCTCGGCCGTCTCGCGGTCCCCGATCTTCTTCGCCCTCCGGCGGCCCTGATGGTGGATGAAGATCCACCAACTGCCCCGGTAGAAGCGCACCCGCACGCCCACCTACGCGATCCCCCGCAGCACGTCGTCCACCGCCCCCTCAAGCGTCCCGGCGTCCGCGCGACGGAACCGCTGGGCCCACGCATCGTACTCGCTCCGCTTCACCAGCACCTTCCCGCCGATCCGGTAGTGCGGCAGCGGCCCCAACGGGTCGGCCAGTTGTCGGCGCGATCATTGGCATGACTTGTTGGCTCGAGGCTTCCTGCGCAAGGTAAGCCAATGAGGAGGGAATTCGAGGAGCTCCCAGGTTGGACCTTTGGAATAGATGAGGTGTCCGCCGGCGTATACGAGGTGATCGGGCGAGATGATTTGGGGCATCTGGTGACCGCTAAGGGAGTCGATCTGGATGTCCTCGTCGAGGAGTGTCGACAGGAGGCGCTGGCCATCCTGTTGCGACCTCCTTCTTCTGAGCGTCCGTAGCGACTCACGCCTCATGACAGGTGTCGTTGGGTCCAGCAGCAGCGACACGCCGGCAGGTGTTGGACAGTCCAACAGTCTCCCCGCGCGGGCTGAGAGACCCACCACCGGTTCTGCCGGAGGCGAGTGTGACCTGCACGCGGAGGCGCTGCAGCTCGTCGGCCACCGGGTCCTCAACCACACTGGACACGTTGAAGGGTCATCTGCACCGCTCCGGGTGAGGACATCGACTTCGTGTCGCGTTTCTTCGCGCCGACCTCCGGCATCGACGAGGATCCCGTGACGGGGTCCGCGCACTGCACGCTGGCCCCGTACTGGTCGGAGCAGCTCGGCCGCACGCTGCTCCGCGCGCGGCAGATCTCGAGGCGCGGCGGCGACCTGGTCTGCGAGGTCCGCGGCGAGCGAGTGCTGATCTCGGGACGCTGTGCGACCTATCTCACCGGCGAGATCGACGTCGATGACCGATAGGGTTAAAGAGCTTCGGACCGGCCGCCGATAGACGATCCATGAAAATCCGCCTGCAGTTCCTCACGGTCTGCGCCACGCTCTTGCTCGCCCCTTCCGCCCAGGCCCAATTCAACGTTCCGGATCCGGCACCGGGCGAAGACTTCACGGTCGAGCTCGGGCTCATGTTCTGGACGCCGACACCCCAGATCGGGCTGCAGACCGCCGGGGGAGGTACGCTCGGGCCGAGCGAGGTCGACTTCGTGGACGTCTTCGGCATCGAGCCCAGGCGCTTCACCGAGTTCAGGGCGGTCGTGAAAGCGGGGCGCCGCCACAAGATCCGCGTCTCGCGGGTGCCGATCGAATACAACGAGTCCACCGTCCTCGCCCAGCCCGTCGATTTCGGGGACGTGACGCTGCCGGCGGGCATCCAGGGGACGGCCAACGTGAAGTGGGACCTCTGGCGCTACGGGTACGAGGCCGACCTCGTGTCCGGGGATCGCGCGCTCTTCGGATGGATCACCGAGGTTCGCGTGAACACGCTCATGGCCGACGTCGGCGCCGAGGGATTCGGGGGCGAAGCCATCGACGTGACCGTGCCGTGGCCCACCATGGGGTTCATCCTCCGCGTCTATCCGCACCGGAACTTCTCCCTCACGGCGGAGTACACGGGGCTCGGGATCCTCAATTTCATCGTTCGCAAGGTGGCCGACAACATCGGCGAGGACTTCGACGGGAAGACGCGGGATCTGGATCTCTACGGCACGCTCAACTTCGGCCGCCATGCCGGCATCCAGGGGGGCTACCGCCAGGTGCGCACCGAGTACACGGGATCCGAGGAGTCCGGGGATCTCGAGGTGAAGCGCCTGTACTTCGGAGGGCTCGTCCGCTTCTGACGTGGCGACCGGGAACCTGCCAGGCGCCAGAGGCCGGCGGCGGGCTTACCGCGAGTCCACCGCCTGCCGCATCACCAGCGCCGGACTCGCCTTCGAGCTACTGCGAAGAGACGACAGGGGCACGAGACCGGCCTCGTCGGGAACGACGAGGCCCGCCGCGGCACCGGACGGCAGCGGCACGGATTTCCTCGGGTTCGCGTAGACGCTGTGCTTGCCGTGCTCCCGGTACCACTCGGCCACCGTGGCCGTCTGGTGCATCTTCTCCACGACGTGGCGCCAGCCAACGCCGGTGTTGTACGCGCAAAAGGAAATCTCGCCCATCTGCGTCGCGTACGGAATGATGCACATCTCGGTGCGGCGGAAGTCGTAAGTCCAGAGGTCCTGGAACCACATGCCGGCGATGAACAGCACGAGCCACTCGTCGCCCTTGCGGTTGCCGTCGCGCGGCGTGCCCAGACCGCCGCCCATCGCACCGCCACTCTGCTTGTCCATCTTCCGGACGACGTCCATCAGCCGCAACCCCTTCGGCGCCTCGAGCGGCCGATAGTTGCGCAGCAGGCTCAGCGCCACCTGCACCTTGCTCAGGAACGGCCCGCGGCCGGCATCCACGACCTCCGTGGCGTCGCGAAACAGCGTCTCGACGTCCAGGAACCGCGAGAGGGGTGCCCACTCACCGGTCTTCTTGCTGACCATCAGCGCAGTGCCGACGCCGCAGTTCGGATGGCAGCCGCACTTCATCGTGCCCCAGTCGGCGCCGGGGCCCTGGACCAAGTCGGTGACGTCGGACAACACGCCGGACGCCGACAGCGGGAACCAGTCGCGCAGCGGCTCGAGCACGCCGGTCTGCGCCTTCACGTCGTGCGCGAGGTGCGACAGCGTGTACCGCTGGCGGTGCCGGGACTCGTCGTCGATGTCCTCGTCCCGTCCCGTGAACGACACCGGCTGGAACGAGACGAAGCTGATCTTGTCGCTGTTGGCGACGGCAAACTCGATGATGCGCCCGACCTGGTCCTGGTTGACGGTGTTGACGATGGTCGCCACGAGCGCCACGTCGATCCCGGCCTCGTACAGGTGCTCGATGGCGCGCAGCTTCACCTCGAAGAGGTTGCCCACCTTCCGGTGCGCGTTTGCCTCGTCCCCCACGCCGTCGAACTGCAGGTACGCAACCCGCAGGCCAGCGTCCCGGGCCTGCCGGACGAACTCGGGATCCTGGGCGAAGCGGATGCCGTTGGTGGCCGCCTGCACGCTGAAGTAGCCGACCTGCCTCGCGTAGGCGACCGACTGCAGGAAGATCGGCGACAGCGTCGGCTCTCCGCCGGAGAACTGGACCGTCATCTGGCGCCGCGGCGTGATGGACAGCGCGTCGTCCAGCAGCTGCTTCACGTCGTCGAACGTCAGCTCGTGGACGAAGCCCACCTGGTTCGCGTCCATGAAGCACGGGTCGCACATCATGTTGCAGCGGTTGGTCAGATCGATCGTCAGGACCGAGCCGCGCCCGTACTTGATCGAGGATGTCCCGTGGTTGTGCAGGCGGTCGGTCAGCGCGTCGAAGTCCCGCCCGGGAAACAGCGACTCGATCCGCTCGAAAAACGCCGGATCGATCGCCAGCGTGTCGCTGAAGGTCCCGTGAGTCGAACAGGTCTTCTCCATCACGATCTTGCCGTCGCGCTCGAGGATCCGCGCCTCGATCTCCGCGACGTGTTCCCCGACGAGCATCCGCACGTCGGCCGCGCCCGACAGGATGCTGGCGCGCGCGGCCTTCACGCACTCGGGACACAGCGAGGTGGTCGTGCGGGGCCAGCCCAGGGGCGGCTTCGATCGCTCCCAGCTCTTGAGCAGCGGCCGGGACGCCCAGCGCGGCTGGAAGGCGCGGGCGCGCCGTCGCCGGGTCACGTTCTGGAACGTGCGCCACGCGACGTCGGCAGCACGACACAGCGCGGTCTCGACGTACCTCATCCCCCGACACCCCCGAAGCGTATGATCACCGGCGTCGACTTGCTATTCCGTCCGGCGTCAACCGGCCCGAAGGCGCGGGCTGAAAGCGCGCCTCTTTGAAGACGCCTGCAGTCAGGCACCTGGCTAGAACCCGAATTGTCAAAATCTCGCCACTTGCACACTGTTTGGCGTCTAGACTCTAGCGGTCTTTGGCAGTCAGCGCAACGAGCCCGATCGTGGGTCGATTCGTGAACCCACTACCGGGCGCCCCCGTGCGGATCGTCGGGGCCCTGCCCCCTGGACTGCACCAGCGCCTCGAGGGCCCGCCGATCGACCTTGCCGCGAGGACCGACGGGCAGGGCGTCGGTGACCACGAACTGCCGCGGAATCTTGTGTGGCGAGAGCCGCCGGGAGCAGTGCTCCCGGATGGCCGGAAGACAGATCGGGAATCCGGGCGCCGGTACCAGGCACGCCACGATGGCCTCACCTCTTTTCTCGCTGGCAAGGCCGAACACCTGCGCCGTGTCCACTTCCGGCAACTCGAGCAGCACGCGCTCGATCTCCTCGGGATCCACCTTGCGGCCGGCCACGTTCAGGAAGCGCGAGACGCGGCCGGTGAGGATCAGCGCGCCGTCCTCGAACCGGCCCAGATCGCCGGTCAGGAAGCCTCCGTCGACGAACCCCGGCTCCGCCTCGGCACCGCCGGAGACGTAGCCGGCTGCCACCGCGGCTCCGCGGACGTGCACCAGGCCGGGGCCCGGTCCCTCTCCACGCACGGTGACCGTCGTCCCGGACAGGGGGCGGCCCACCGGCAGGGCCTCGTCGATGGTCGCCGTATCGTCGAAGGTGATGCCGCCCGTCTCGCTCGTGCCGTAGAACGAGTGCACCTTCAGCCCGAAGGCGCGCTCGAAGCCGGCGACCGTGTCGAACCTGATCCGTGCGCCGGCCGTCAGGAGAAGGCGCAGCGACGGGGGAAGGGCGAGCCCGGTGCACCGCTGCAGCAGGTGGTCGTACATGTAGGGCACGCCCGGAAAGACGGTCGCGGCGTGGGTCGAGACGTCGGCGACGAACTGATCGGGCACGAACGACTGGCGCAGCACGGCCGCCGTGCCCTGCAGCAGCAGCGGCATGACCAGGTTCCCGATCCCGTAGGAGTGGCTCAGCGGAATGGCCGCGACGTTGACGTCGTCCGGACGGATGCCCATCGCGTCGACGATGTGCTCACCGTCGGCGACCAGGTTCGCCTCGCTGCAGGCGACCGCCTTCGGCACGCCGGCCGAGCCCGAGGTCAGCTTCAGGACCTCCGCACGATGGAACGCCGGTTCACCGCTGCCCCCCGAACGCGTGTGCAGCGCCAGACCGCCGGGCAGCACGGCCCCCGGCTCCATCCCCGGGACGTCGACGCCGGCGGGCGCCACGACGCCCGAGGGCTCGAACGCGCGCAGCAACCGCTCGAGCTCGAAGCCCGTGGGCACCGAGTCGACCGGCGCGGGCACCAGGCCGAGCTCGCGCGCGGCGAGCAGGCAGGGCACGAACGCGACGCGATTTCCGGCGAGCGAGAGGATCGCCGAGCCGGGCGGCAGGCCGAGCGCACCGATGGCGCGCCAGCACGCCTCGTACTCCCGCCAGAGATCCGCGAACGTGACCGTGCGGTGCTCGACGAGCGCATGGAGCGCGACGCTGGAGGATCGATCGCGACAGACCCGCTCGAAGCGCTCGACGAGAAGACTCCGGCGTCCGGTCATGCGAACGGTCGCGACGGCGGAGGAGACACACTCGCCGCGGTGGGATCCACGCGAGGGAGGGTCGTGTCCACGGGACGTATAATAGCGCCGCTGTGGGGGACGTCAGACAGCTGAGGGAGGCGCTCGAGCGGCTGCCCCACCGCCCCCCGATGCGACTCGTCGAGGAGGTCGTCGCGCACGACCCGGGCGTGTCCGCCCGCGCCCGCCGCGCGACCAGGCCCGACGACTGGTTCTTCCAGGGACACTTTCCAGGCGACCCGGTGGTGCCCGCGATCGTGCTGGTCGAGCTCGTGGCCCAGACCGGTGGCGTGGCGGCGAGTCGCGGCGGCGGGCATGCGATGCGCGTGGCGGCACTGGGCGCGTTCAAGTTTCCCGACAGCGCCGGTCCGGGCTCGACGCTCGAGGTGTCGGCACACGTGGTCGGGCGTTTCGGCGGCCTGGTCAAGGTGAAAGGCGAAGTCCTCGCCGACGGACGCACGGTGGCCAGCGGCTCGCTCACGCTCGCGGAGCGATCGCCCTGAGCAACACCGGCGACCGCCCGTCGCTCGACGAGTCTCGAGCCCGAGTCGCCGGTCCGGGCGCGCTCCCGTCGCTGCTGCATCGGCTGCGAACCGAGGGCCAGGTCCCGTCGCGACAGGCGGCCGCCCTCGGCATCGGGTTGTTCATCGGGTGCCTCCCGCTGTACGGCCTTCACCTGTCGCTGTCGATCGCCATCGGCTGGCTGCTGGGATTGAACCGGCTCCTCGTCTATGCGGCCGCCAACATCTCGAACCCGCTGGTCGCGCCGTTCCTGCTCGCCGCCGAATGGCAGGTGGGGGCCTGGTTCCGCCGTCAGGAACGGCTCCGGCCGAGGACGGTGCTCGACGGGAACGTGGGCCAGCTTGCGGGCGATCTGGTCGTGGGCAGCGTGCTCGTCGGCCTGACGGCCGGCCTGCTGGGCGGCGCGATCACCTACGCCGTCCTGCGACGCCGCGTACGGGATCCGGCCGTCGCCACGCTCACCGAGCAGACGGCGCTTCGCTATTTGGCCAGCGGCTGGTCGACCTGGGAGGCCGCCAACGGGAAGCTGCGGCTGGACCCGGTCTATGTCGACGTGCTCTGGCACGGGCGGCTGCCGGATCGCGGCACGCTCTGCGATCTCGGTTGCGGGAGAGGCCTGATGCTCGCCCTGCTGGCCACGGCACGGGAGCTCCACGCGGCAGGGAGGTGGCCGGCCGGCCGGCCGGTGCCGCCGGCGCAGCTCGAGCTGCGCGGGATCGAAACGCGGCCCCGCATGGTGGCGCAGGCGCGCCGGGCGCTCGGCGAGCATGCCGTGATCGAGGAGAACGACCTCCGCCGGGCCCGCATCCCGTCCTGCGACGTCGTCCTGCTGTTCGACGTGCTCCACCTGATGGCGGAGCCGGATCAGCGGGCGTGCCTCCGTCGCGTGGCGGACGCCCTGCGGCCCGGGGGGCTGCTCGTGCTCCGCGAGGCGGACGCGGGAGCCGGCTGGCGCTTTCAGGTCGTCCGGTGGAGCAACTGGGTGGCGCGCGCCGCGCAGGGCCGGTGGGAGCGGAGCTTTCGCTTCCACACCGCCGAGGAGTGGCGACGGCGCCTGCACGAGGCAGGATACACGCTGGAATCATCCCCCGCGGCGCACGGATCGCCCCTTGGAAACGTGATACTCTACGCCCGCCGCGGCGGGCCGGACGATCCCCGTCCATGAAGTGGCCGGCGGGGGGCGCGTGAGTCGACCAGACGCAGACACCGTGCAGCCGGCCGTGTCTTCCTCCGCGTCCGGGGCCCCGCCCCTGACGCCCGACGCGCCCAGATGGGTGAACGACTGGGTCGGGGCGAGCCGCATCGTGACCCGACCGGCGGTCACCGGGCCGGGCACGCTCACACTTCGCCACGGCTGGCGTTACTCGACGCTGCGGTTCGACATCGACGGCATCGACCAGCTCGCGGAGGCGCAGTTGGAGGACGCCGTCCGGTCCGCGTACTCCGAGATCGGGCGCGAGCTCAGCCTCCGGCGCCGCCATCCGATCCGTTTCTGGAACTTCCTTCCAGGCATCCAGGCTCCCGCGGTGACGGCCCCGGAGCGCTACATGCTCTTCAATCGCGGCCGTCTGCGCGGGTTCGAGTCGTGGTTCGTCGAGGGCCAGGCCTTGTACTCGTCGTTTCCGGCAGCCTCGTCGATCGGCACGGGCGGCTCGGCGCTGATCATTCACTGTCTGGCGGCACCCGACCCCGGATGGCACGTCGAGAACCCGAGGCAGACGCCGGCCTATCGCTACTCGGCCCGCTACGGACCCGTGCCGCCCTCGTTCGCCCGGGCCACCGTGGCGTCCGCGCCCGACGGCGGTGACCGCGCCCTGGTGGCGGGGACTGCCAGCGTCCTCGGCGAGGAGACGGCGCACCACGACGACCTCGAGGCGCAGACGGCCGAGACGGTGCGGAACATGGCGAGCATCGTCCGGACGAGTCTCGGCCCGGTCCACGGCCTCGACGGGTCGCTCGACGACTGCCTGGATCGGTTCGAGAACCTCCGCGTCCACCTCGCGCGCGCCGAGGACATGTCCCGCGTGAGCCCCGTGCTGGAGTCGCGGTTCCGCAACGTCGCCGACATCGAGTTCTGCCAGGCCGAGCTCTGCCGGAGCGACCTGCTCGTCGAGGTCGAGGGCGTCGCCACGCTCACGGGCTGAGCGTCCGGGTCGCCGCCGCTACCCGTTGGGCTACAATCCCGGCCATCGGGCTCTCATCGACCGCGGCCCGGGAGGCGGATCGATGTCGCAGAAGCTTGCCGCCGTGAGTCTCGTCGGTGTCGTGGCCCTCGCTGTCGCGTGCCGCGTGTCGTCGGTGGGACCCATCACCTCCGAGGCCAGGTACAGCCCGCAGGGCGCCGCCAGCGACGTCGTGCCGGCCGACGCGTGCGCGGCCGTCGGCATGCTGACCGTGAGCGATGGGCGATCCGGTGAGCGCCTCGTGGGCACCCGGACGATCCAGGACCGCGAGGGGCGCGCCGACATCTCGATCGAGGGTGACGTCGAGGACTGGCTCCGAAGCGGCGTCGAACGGGCGCTGGATGCCGCCGCCACCCGCCGGGGCTCGGGGCCGGCCGTCGCCGTCCGGCTGTCGACGCTCACCGTCAACGAGGTGGCCTTTCGCAACTCCGAGTTCAACGGGAGCGTGGTGCTGGACGTGACCGTGACCCGCGACGGCGCCGAGCCGTGGTCGTTCCGGGCGTCGGGCGAGGCGGAAAACTACGGCCGACCCGGGAACGCGGCCAACTACCAGGAGACAGCCAACCACGCTCTCGACCGGGCGGCAACGAGCGCGGTCAACAACACGGAGTTCCGACGGCGCCTGTGCGGCCAGGCGTAGCGGGCGCGCATGAACGTCCTCCTGATGTCGATGCCGGACGTCACGCCCCACATCGCCAAGCGCGAGTGGGAAGCGCCGAATCTCTGTGTGTCGTCGATCTCCGGAAACATCGATGGACGCCACCGGGTCTGGATCGCCGACCTCGTCGTCCGGCAGTGGAGCGTCCGGTCGTCCGTGCGCCGCAGTCTCCGGAAGTACCGGCCCGACGTGCTCGGGCTCTCGGCGATGAGCTTCCAGTACTTCACCGCGCGCAAGATCGCCAGGCTCGTGAAGCGCGAGTTCCCGGGCACGCTCGTGGTGCTGGGCGGCTACCACGCGACCCAGATGTACCGCGAGCTCGCGGACAGCCCCGAGGCCGAGGTGCTCGACTTCATCATCCGCGGGGAGGGCGACCGCGCGTTCGACGAGCTCCTCGACGCCCTCGACGGCCGGCGCCCGATGGAGAGCGTGAAGGGGCTGTCCTTCAAGCAGAAGGACGTCTTTCGGCACAACGGCGAGCGCGAGCTCGAGGATCTGCGCGAGATCGCGCTCCCCGATCACGACCGGCGCGTGTGGGGGGCTACCACTTCTACTTCCAGAAGGCCGACGTCATGGAGACGTCACGCGCGTGCCTGCTCCGCTGCAATTTCTGCTCGATGAACCAGATGTACGGCACGAGCTTCCGCGCCTACGGCATCGACCGGGTGATCGCGGACATCGAGGGGATGTACCAGCGCGGCGTGCGTCACATCCTGATCGTCGATGACAACATCACGCTCGACGTGCCCAGGCTCGGGGACATCTGCGACGCGATCGCGGCGCTGAAGCGTCGCGATCTCCAGTTCGTCATCCAGGCCAGCTCGGCGGGCATCGCCAGGGACCCGACGCTGCCCCGCCGAATGGCGGCGGCAGGCATCACGCAGGTGTTCCTCGGCATCGAGAACGGCGACGAGCACAACCTGGCGCTGACGAAGAAGGGGAAGATCGTCGGCGTGACGCAGACGGCGGTCCCCCGGCTCATCGACGAGGGGATCATCGTGGCCGGGGGCCTCATCACGGGCTTCCCGGACGACGACGCGGCCGCCATCCGGCGCAACTACGAGTACTTCCATGCGATGGGCATCCACACCGTGCTCGACCAGATCATCACGCCCTATCCGAACACGGAGATGCGGCAGGAGCTGCTCGCCGCCGGGCTCGTCACCAACCCGTACGACTACCAGTGGTACACGGGCTACTGGCCCCAGGCCCGGACGCGACACCTCTCGTCCCGACGCCTCCTGTTCGAGCGCTGGAAGGCCAAGCGGGAGATCATCGGCGTGTGGCGGGCCGACGGGGAATTCCAGCGCAACTACCCGGGCTACAGCTGGCTCTGGAACCACGTCATGCGTCCGTTGATCCTGGCCAACGAGCGGCGGATGACATGGATGTACGGCGAGAAGGGACGCTTCAAGCGGCAGATGAACCAGTGGGCCCGCCTGAACGATTTCTTCGGCGACATGGTGGTCGACGAGTCGTTCTTCGATCCCGATGCAGACGGCGCCGAGGGGATCGGCGATCCGGCCGCCTCGCCGGGCTTCGGCGCGCCGCCACGGAAGGACGACGGGCGGGAGGCAGCCTTCATCAGCACGCGCGAGCTCTACTGGAGCAAGCAGGTCGCGTCCCGGACCGCGCGCACGATGCCGGAGGCGCCGGCCGTGGGACTGGACTCCGTGTAGCCCGGCGAGGCCCCGCGCAGTCCGGCCCGTGTTGCACGGCGCGAACGGAGGCACGACGGACTGCTGACGGCGTCATCCAGGCGGGAACTCGTCTGCCGGCACGGCCTGCGCTGCCCAGTAGTCGTAGAACTGGTACCAGCAATCCGCGTGCAGGCGGATCTGATCCTCGAGCAGGCGCGCGAACCGCTGCGTGGCCTGCCGGATGGCCGTCTCGCGGCCCAGTTGCCGCTCCACCGGGATGGGCTCGCCACACACGGCCACGACGCCGCCGTCGTCCCTGCTGTACACGAACGACGGCAGGAGCGGCGCACCGGTCTCGTGGGCCAGCAGGGCCGGCGTCCGGAGAAAGAACGCAGGGCGCCCGAAGAACTGCACCTCCACTCGATCCTTGCCGAAGTGACGATCGAGCAGCATGCCGACGATGCGGTTCTCCGCGAGGAGGCGCCTGATCTTCAGCGCCGTCTCGAGCTGCCGGCGCACCTCGATGGTCTCGATCCCGAAGGATTCCCTGAACTCGTGGCGGATGCGGTTGACGGCGGGGCTCGTCTCGGGCCGCACGACGACCGAGACCGGGTAGCCGTGCAGCCGCCGCAGGAGGAGTCCGCCGAGCTCCCAGCTGCCGAAGTGCGCCGAGACGGCCAGCGCGCCCCGGCCGCCGGCCAGCGCCCGGTCGATGTGCGCCTTGTCGAACTCCACGAGCATGCGGCCGAGCTCCGCGTCGCTCATCGACAGGCTGCGGATGAAGTCGATCGTGTCGCGCGCGTAGTGCCGGTACGTACCGAGCGCGAGGCGCCGGCGTTCCCGCTCGTCCTCGATTCCGAGCGCCACGCCCACGTTGCCCATGACGGCTTGCGTGGACCGGCGCATCACCTTCCAGGCCAGCCATGTGCCCGCGCCTCCGATGCGGTACGAGAGCCAGGGCGGCAACCGCCGGACGCCGAGGCACGTCGCGCCGAAGATCAGGCCGTTGTTGAAACCGCGCGGATGCCAGCGGACCCGGTCCGCCGGAGTCGGCGGCGCCATTCAGGCCCAGCGCTCGGGGAAGAACCGGTACCGCACGGCGAGGAAGCAGGTGCGAGTCGTGTCGCGAAGCGGGCGCAATTTGCTCCGGACGCCGTCGTAGCGCAGCGCCACCGGCGCCCGCGTCACGATGGCGCCGCGGCGCCGGAGCTTGATCAACATCTCCGTCTCGACCTCGTACCCGCGCGCGGTCAGCCTGATGCTCCCGACCAGGCTGGTCCGGATCAGGCGGAACCCGCACTGGGCGTCCCGTATCGTGACGCCCACGAAATACCGCGAGATGACGCGGCTGCTGATGACGTTCGTATGGTACCGCGCCGCCGGCATCGTCTCGCGATTGAACGGGCGCTCGCCGATCACGAGATCGCCGGGCCCGGTCCGCGCAGCCGCGAGCAGCGTGGGGATGTCGTCGGGGTCGTGCTGCCGATCGGCGTCCATGAGCAGGACGTGCGTATACGGACGCGCCAGGACGTATGCGAGACCGGTCCGGACGGCCGCGCCCTTGCCCCGGTTGCGGCCATGGCGCAGCACGACGGCGCCCGCCGCGGCCGCCGCGGGGCCCGTCTCGTCGGTGGACCCGTCGTCCACCACCACGACGTCCGGCACGTGGATCCGGGCCCCCGTCACGACGTCCGCTATCGACCCGACCTCGTCGTACGCCGGAATCACCGCGCACACACGCATCGCCTCCCGCTCCGTCACCTTCATGCGCGGAGCCCGGCCTGGCGACGATCCGCCATCAGCATGACGGCCGGAAGCAGCACGATGGCCGACAGCAGACAGGCCGTCACGGTCACGACCGACACGATCCCGAGCGACCGCAGCGGACCGTAGGCCGACATCGTCAGCGTGCCGAAGCCGATGCAGGTCGTGATCCACGCCAGCACGATCGCCGGGGACACGCGATCGAGCACCGCGACCACGCCGATTCCCGACGAGCTCTGGCGGTGCAGCACGTGAATGCTGTAATCGACGCCGATGCCCACGCACATCAGGAGCGCGAATACGCTGAACAGATCGAGCTCGACTCCGGCGGCCGCGAGTACGCCCGCGCTCCACAGCACACCGACCGCCGTGGGCAGGACCGACAGCAGGGTCGGCCACACCCGCCGGAAGACGACGAATGCGAGCAGGAGCGACGCCAGCACCCCGATCACCGCGCCACGCACGAGCTGCGGCCGGAACACCGACGACAGCTCGCGATTGACGAACGTCGTGCCGGTGAGCGTCACGGGCTGCCCGGCCGCGCGAACAATCGCCTCCAGCGCCGCGTAGTCGTCGGCGTTCCGCGGGTAGGCGTACGCAACCACCATGTAGCCGCCGGACGTTCGCCTCACGTAGCGCCCGATCAGATCCCCCAGGCCGGCAGCCAGATACCCGTCGAGCGTCGGCCCGCCCCTGGCGTCCAGCAGGCGCGGCAGCCGGCTCTCGAACGGCTCGAACGCGTCCGGACGGAAGCCGACGGCGGCGGCGGCCCGTCGCAGGCGCGCGGAGACGATCGCCGGCGTCAGTCCCGAGTCCTGCAACGCGCCCCGGCTGGCCTCCTGCCGCGTCCGAGGCGGAAGCAAGCCGGCCGGCGAGGAGGTCGGCACCCAGGGCGCCCCGGCCGCCAGATCCCGTGCGAGGCGCCACTGGGCCTCCAGGAGGGGCTCCAGCGCGTCGCCCTCGGCGACCATCAGCAGCGTGTCGTCAGGCACGGCGAAGGTCGCCAGAATCTCGCGCTCCACGCGCGTGCCCGCCGTCTGCGGCTGGAGCCGCTGAAGAGACGGCACCACCCGCAAGTCGAGCGCGGCGACGGAGGCGACGACCGTCAGCGCGGCGCTCGACCAGACGATGGCACGGCGATGGCGCGACACGAACCGGCCGAGCCAGCCCATCGGCAGCGTGCGCGCCTGCCTCGCGGACAGCGTGCGCGGGAGCAGGGCCGGCACGACCAGGACGACCAGCGCGCCCGAGAGCAGGATGGCCACGCCGACCAGCCGCCCGACCTCGTTCAGGCTCGGAAAGTCGATCAGCGTGAGCCCGAAGTAGATCGCCGCCGTGGTGGTGAACCCCAGCCACATGCTCCCCACCGAGCCGGACAGCCCGCCGACCGCCGACTCGGCGTCCAGGCCGCCTCTGCGCTCCTCGAGGTACCGGACGTAGAGCAGCAGCACGCCGTCTACGCCCAGCCCGAACAGCATGGCGGCACATCCGGTGGCCGCGGTCGACAGCGGCCACCAGAACCCGTTGACCGCGATGGTCAGCGCCAGCGCGAGCAGCAGTGGGATGGCGGCCGCGAGCAGCACGCGCACGCTCCGGAAGACCACGAAGACGAGCAGGAGCACGAGCGACAGCGATACCGTGGCGTTGACGATGCCCTCGGTCCTGATCAGATCCTCGGTCTCGGTGGACACGCGGTAGCCGCCGGCGCGCCGGATCGTGAGGCCGGCGGCCGACCCGCCGTCGAGGCCGGTCTCGATCTCGTCGAGCGCGCGCAGCAGACCGCGACTGAACGCCGTGTCGTACGGCGGGCGGTCCGGCTCGACCACGAGCAGCCGGCTCCCGCCGTCGGCCGTCACGTACCCGTCGGCGGTCGCGCCGAAGGCGAACGTGTCCTCGCCGAGGTGCTCCCGCAGCAGGGCCGTGAGGCCGAGCGGGTCTTCGCGCACCAGTGCCACGACGTCGGCCGACGGCAGCGTGAGCCGTTCCCGGGCATGGGCGACCTCGCGAGCGATGCCGTCCGCCTCGAAGCGGCCGAGCAGATCGCCGTCGGCGTTCAGGATGATCAGTGCATTGTCGAGGAGGTAGTCCCAGTGCTCGCCGGCGTCGGCCGGGCCGGTGTCCACCCACCGGATCCCGGGTAACGCACGAACGTGCGCCGCGTATGCCTCGATGTCGGTCTCGTACTCCGATACAAAACGGCCGGGGGGAGCCGTGAAGGCCACGTAGAGACGGTCGAGACTGCCGAAGGTCTCCAGGAAGGCGCGAAAGTGCCGGACGGCGGGCCCGCGCTGCGGGAGAAGGTTGAGAACGTCGGAGTCGAATCGCAGGCTCGCGAACAGCGGAACGACCCCCGCCAGGACGCCGAGCAGCAGCACCGCAACGACGAGCCGGCGGCGATGGGCCCACCGGAGCAGCGCGGACGTCGGTCCCTCGACCATGGCACGACCCTACGCGTGCGGCAGGCGTCCGGATCTGGCCATCGAGACCCCGGACCCGGGTGGCAGCCGAACACTCCCCGGCCGCAGAATCAGCAGCTGAACGAGAGGTGCGAGGCTCCGATCCGCAACTGCGGATCGCCGGCCTTCGCGTTTCCGATGAGCAGGAGCGCACCACCCGCACCGGCGAGGACGCCGCCGAAGATCAGGAGTGTCTCCCGGTCGACGCACGTCGCGCTCGAGCCGAAGTCCGCACACTGATCCCCCGCGGCGCCGAGCCCGAGGTACAGGCCGCCGGCGCCCAGGAGGGCGATGCCGGTCCACTTGAGTCCCGGGTGCATACCGCTCGACCGGGAGCCACCACCCTGCGCCAGCAGCCGGCTTGCGCTCACCGGCACCGCCTCCGCCACGGAGGGAAGGAGACCTCGAGACTCGGCAGGCACGGCCGTCCCGCGGACGACCGACGAGAGATCCTGGGCACGCAGCGACACCGGCGCGCACAACAGCACGAGCACCAGGACGGACGACACCGGACGTCGCATGGACCACCTCGCTGGCAGGAGAAACGACGGCGGCACTATACTTGTCGCGCGATCGGGCGGTCAAGTCGAGAAGCGGTGCCGGATCGCGGGAGTCGAGGAATCTCGATCAGATGCGCGTCCTCCTGCTGCGTCCGGTGCCGGGCAACGAGCGATTTGGGCTCGGACCGTTCTTCCGGGTCGAGCCGCTCGGCCTCGAGTACATCGGTGCCGCCCTGATCGCGCAGGGCCACGACGTCACCCTTCGCGACCTCCGGTTCGGGCGTCCGATCGAGCGCGAGCTCGCCAGGGTCCGTCCCGATCTCGTCGGCATCGCTTGCATGCACGCACTGGAGATCGACGACGCGCTCGGGCTGGTCGAGCGCGTGCGTCGCGCGTGTCCGGGCGTCTTCATCGTGGTGGGGGGGCACGCCGCGGCCACCTATCCATCCCCGTTCTTCGACTCTGCGGTGGACGCCATCTGTCTCGACGACGGCGAGCGGGTCGTGCCGTCGCTCGTCGGCGCGCTGGCCCGGAGGGATCCGCCGGCGAGCGTGCCCGGCCTGATGGTGAACGGGGACAACGGGCCGGCGGACACGGGCCGGGACGGGACCCCGTTTTCACTCGACGAGGTCCCGCTGCCGGCCCGGCAGCTGTCGGCGGGGTGGCGGCACCAGTACGCCTGCCTGCACCATCGGCCGACCTACCTGATCGAGACGGCCAGGGGCTGTCCGTTCCGTTGCACGTTCTGCTCGGTCTGGCAGCTGTACGACCGGGGGTTTCGCGAACGGTCGATCGAGTCGGTCTCCGAGGACTTCGCGACAACGGGCGATCACGTCTTCGTCGCCGATGACCTCTTCTGGCACCACGCGTCGCGAAGCGAGGCGCTGGCGCGGGAGCTCCGTCGCCGCGGCATCAGGAAGCGCTGGCTCCTCGTGCAGAGCCGGGTCGACCTGGTCGCCTCGCACGCGGATCTGCTGGAGGCCTGGCGGCCGGTCGCCCGGGAGTTCGACATCTTCTTCGGCCTCGAGGCGGCTTCGGACGACCAGCTGGACGGTCTCCGAAAGGACACCACCGTCGACCGGACCGTCGAGGCCGTGCGGGTGGCGCGGGAGCTCGGCTTCGGTGTAACCGGTAACTTCGTCATCGATCCGGACTGGAGCGAGGCCGACTTCGAGCGGCTCTGGAACTTCGTGGAGTGCCACGATCTCAGCCGGGCGGGGTTCACGGTGCTGACTCCGCTGCCGGGCACGACGTACTTCGACGACGTCCGCGACCGGATCCGCGCGGTGGAGTGGGCGCAGTTCGACATGCACCACCTGTTGTGGCAGCCGCGGCTGGGCGCCGAGCGATTCTTCGAGCTCTACTGCGAAACCTGGCGCCGCTCGGTGCTGAACCTGAAGGGGCAGAAGAAGTGGTGGCAGTGGATGCGTCACGCGCATCCCCGCCACTGGGCCTTCACGCTGCGGGCACTGGCACGGACGCAGGAGATGATGAAGCCGTCGCACTACCTGCGGGAGCACCGCCTCGCGGACGGACCCGCCGACGGGCTCCGCTTCCGGACGGCGCGCCCGGAGCCGGGCGTCGGTTCGAGCCTGTCCGTGCTCCGGCCGAGTCAGGCCCCGGCCCGGACCGGCGAGACCGTCACAGCGGTTCGTGACCTCGCGTAGGGTGGCGCAGGATCCGCCGCCAGGCGGACCGGAGGGGCTGATCGTGACGACGGCCCGAGGCCTGGCCTCGCCCAGGGTCGACGGGGGCGGGGCCGGCGGCGCGCGCGACCGGCAGGTGCCGGTTCAGCCACGCCAGGAAGAAGAACAGCCAGACGCGCCGCCGCAGACGGCCGCGAACGGCTGCCCCTGCCAGCACCGACGTCACCGCCTCCAGCATCTGGAGCTTGCGGGTCGGCGAGAGGAACAACTCGAGGAACCCGGGCGCGTACCATCCGTAGATGAACCGACGGTACAGGCGCTGCGCGCGCCGCATCCGCCACGCATAGCGTCGCAGCGGATCGATCACGGTGCGCGTCGTCAGCCGCTGATGGAGCGCCTCGGCGCCGTACACGCCCGCGGAGACCGCCAGATGAACGCCGGACGAGAAGACTGGGTCGAGGAAGAAGCCGGCGTCGCCCATGACGACGAACCGCGGCCCGTACAGCCGCGGCGCGGAGTACGAGAAGTCGCTGGTGACGCGCACGTCTGACCGGCGGGTGGCGCGGGCGAGCCGGGTCCTGAGCTCGTCCACGTCCTGCAGCACGGTCCCGAAGTACGCCTCCGGGGTCTTGCCGCTCGCGCGCAGCAGACTTCCCTCGACGACGACCCCGACACTCGTCACCCCTCGCTCCAGCGGGATCACCCAGGCCCATCCGCCCTCGATGACGACGGAAATGGTGTTGCCGGCGTCGCGCCCTTCGTCGCGGAACGCACCGTCGAAGTGCGCGTACATCGCGGCCTTGCGCAGCCGTGGGTCCATCCTGCGCCGCCGGAGGCCGGTCGCCGCGAGGCCGTCCCGGCCGGTGGCATCGACCAGATACCGCCCGCGCACGGCATACCGATGGCGATCGGGGCCATCCACGTCCGCCAGGACGCCGTCGGCGTCAAAGCGAACCTCCCGCACGGTGTGGCCCTCGCGGACGTCCGCACCGCAGGTCCGGCTGTGCTCGAGCAGGAGGTGATCGAACCGGCTCCGCGTCACCTGGTACGCGCTGCTCCCCCCGGCGACGAGGCCGTCGGCGAAGTAGAAGGTGTGGGCCAGGCGCCCGTCCGCGCGCATGAACCTCGAGCCGTGCTTTTCGACGAAGCCCGCCGCCGTCAGCGTCGGCAGCACGCCGATGCGATCGAGCAGCGGCATCGTGAACGGCAGGAGCGACTCGCCGATGTGGAAGCGCGGATGCGGCGTGCGTTCGAGCAGTACGACGTCGTGTCCGAGCCGGCGCAGCATCGCGGCTGCGGTCGAACCCGCCGGGCCGCCACCGACCACGACGACGTCCCACTTCCGGCTCTCGTCCACGTCTACGGCCCGTCCGGCGCCTCGACGGTGAACAGCCCCTCGTCCACCGGTACGTCGATCTGGACGTCCTCGAAGCGGAAATCGCGCGTGTCGCCGTTGCTGAAGCGCAGCCAGAGACGTGCCATGAGGGCCGTCTCCCGATCGAACCAGATCCGAAGCTCCGAGACGGCCTCCCGGATCTGGCTGCGCGTGGGCGCCATCGTGATCAGGTACGTGCCGGGAGCGCCCGGGTCTCGCGCGACCTCGACGTCGAACGACCGGCGCAGCTCCGCCGCCGGAACCTCGACGAAGTACCGCTGCACGCGCGCCTGGATCTCCACGATGCCGAGCGTCTCGATCTCGCCCCGGGCCGGCCAGTGGATCACGAGCTGCTCGCTGTCGATGATGACCCGCCTGGGCTCGTGCCCAGCGTACGTCATGACCACCCGTCCGGGCTCGACGGCGACGACCGTGCCCGACGAGACCACCGGCTCCAGGAGCAACGCGGATTCCGTCGTCTCGACGAAGCGGGCCCGAAGGCTGGTCGTCGCCGCCAGACGTTCGCGTCCGATGAGGACGAGCGTTTCGAAGGCGGGCACGTCCGTCTGCGCGCGCACGCCAGCGACACTCGCAAGCGCCACCGCAACGGCAAGGAAGATCTTCATCGGGGAAACGGCGTGCCGATCGGCCACCCGTATGATACTTGTATCGACGGAGGGATGGACGAGCCGATTGTCGTCACCGGTCTCGGCTGCATCAGCGGCCTCGGCCATACCGCGGATGCTTTCGTCGACGGGTTCCTGAAGGGACGGACCGCCATCGCCCCGGCGGACCTGTACGCCGCGAACCACCGTGCGGGCGTCGCCGGCCTCGTCAGCGATTTCCGCGCCGACGCCTACCTCAATCCGCTCCGGCTGCGTCGCGTCGACCGGATCGGTCAGTTCGCCCTTGCCGCCTGTCGCCTGGCGCTCGAGGACGCCGGCCTGCTCGATCAGACCGAGGCAGGCCGCGACGCCACCGGCGTCGTCATCGGCAGCTACACGGCCGGGCTCCGGAGCACGGTGGACTATCTGCGCAACCTGCTCACGCAGGGCGCGCTCGGGGCCTCGGCGTTGAACTTCAGCAATACCGTCGGCAACGCGGCTGCGAGCCTCTGCGCGCTCGAGTTCCGGCTGCGAGGACCCAACGTGACCCTGAGCAACAAGGAAGCGTCATCGCTGGCCGCCATGGCGACCGCCTCCGCGTTCCTGGGACAGCGGCGGGCCACGGCCATCGTCACGGGCGGAGTCGACGATCTCGAGCCGATGTTCTGCCTGGCGCACGAACGGTTCGGCGTGCTGGCCCGCGGCGGCGACACCGCCGCGAGCCGCCCCTTCGACCGCCGCCGCGACGGCTTCGTGCCCGGCGAGGGGGCCTTCTTCCTCGTCCTGGAATCGGCGGCCGCGGCGTCCGATCGCGGCGCCCGGGTGTACGGGACCGTCGTGGCCACCGGCGCGGCCGCGTCCGACGTCCGTCTGAACGACTGGTCGGAGGACCCGGCGGACCTCGCCCGGTGCATGCGCCTGGCTCTCGAGGCCGGCGGCGTGCGGCCGGACGACATCCGGTTCGTGATGGCTTCCGCCAATTCCACACGCGTGCTCGACCGGGCGGAGGCCGAGGCGATCACCGACGTCTTCGGCGCCCGAGGGGTGCCCGTCGGCTCCGTCAAGGGGGCGATCGGCGAGTCGGGCGCGAGTGGTGCCGCGTCGGTGCTGGCGGCGGTGCACGCGCTGAGGCGTGGCGTGATTCCGCCAGCCACCGGCTGCGAGCAGCTCGACGAGGACTGCCCCGTGGACGTCGCGCCGGTGGCACGCTCACTCGCGCGGCCGCCGGACGGCGGACTGGCCATGGTCAACAGCTTCGCGAGCGGCGGAACCAACTACAGCCTGTTGATCGGGCGGCCCCCCGTGCCGTGAGCAGCCGTTCCCTCGACGGACGCACCGCCGTGGTCACGGGCGGATCCCGCGGCATCGGCCGGGCGATCGCCCTGGAGCTGGCCGCGCGCGGCGCCGACGTGGGCATCGCCTACCGATCGAACGCCGAGGCGGCCGGGCAGGTCGCAACCTCGATTCGCCAGCTCGGACGGCGCGCCTTCGCGGCGGCATGCGACGTCACCCGGCGCGATGCCGTCGAGCGGTTCTTCGCCGACGCCGTGGCCGCGCTGGGCCCCGTCCAGATCCTCGTGAACAACGCCGGCGTGACCCGGGACGCGCCGTTCCTGTTCATGGATCCCGACGCGTGGGACGACGTCGTGAACACCAACCTGACCGGCGCCTACCTGTGCACGCGCGCGGTCGTGCGCGGGATGATGGTCGGCCGGTGGGGCCGGATCGTGAACGTCAGCTCCGCCAGCGGACGCGTCGGCGTGAGCGGCCAGGCCAACTACTCGGCCTCGAAGGCCGGCCTCATCGGTCTGACGCGTGCGCTCGCCCGGGAGCTCGCACGCCACGGCGTGATCGTCAACGCCGTGGCGCCGGGGCTGATCGACAGCGACATGCTTGCCCGGCTGAAGCCGGAGAGCCTCGAGGCGCACCTGCGCGCCGTCGCGCTGGGTCGCACCGGACGTCCCGAGGAGGTTGCGGCACTGGTGGCGTTCCTGGTCTCGGACGAGGCCACCTACATCGCCGGGCAGGTCATCGGCGTTGATGGCGGGATGGTATGATGGCCCCCCTGATGGTCTGGCCCGAGGCGACGTCGCGCGCGGGCGGAACACACGTGGTCGTGGCGAGGTCGTCGCGTGACAGAGGACGCGCTCAAGGCTCAGGTGAAGGAGGCGCTCGTCCGGAGCTTGAACCTGACGCTGGATCCAGTCGACATCGACGACGACATCCAGCTGTTCGGCGAGGGGCTGGGGCTGGATTCCATCGACGCGCTCGAGCTCGTGCTCGAGATCGAGCGCACGTTCGGCGTCGCGATCACCGACGAGGAAGTCGGCAAACAGGTCCTTCGCTCCGTGACGTCGGTGGCGGAGTTCATCACGGCCAGCCGGCGCCCGTCGGCCTAGTCCCGTGAACGCCTTCACCGTCGATCTCGAGGAGTGGTTTCACATCTGCGGCGCGGGCGGCCGTCTGGCGCCGGCGAACTGGGACGCGCTCCCCTCCCGCGTGGTGGCGAACACGCGTGATCTCCTCGCCCTGCTCGAGACGTGCGGGGTCAGCGCCACCTTCTTCGTCGTCGGGTGGGTGGCCGACCGTCATCCCGAGCTGATTGCGGACATTCAGGCGTGCGGGCACGAGATCGGCGCGCACTCCTTCGCGCACCGCCGGGTCTACGAGCTGTCGCCGGATGCCTTCGCGGAGGACCTCGATCGAAACCTGCGCGCGCTCCGGGCCGCCGGCGTCGCGACCATCCGCGGGTTCCGGGCGCCCGAATGGTCGATCAACGACCGCTCGCTCTGGGCGCTCGACACCCTGGTCAGGAAGGGCTTCGCGTTCGACTCGAGCATGACCCCGTTGCGTCTCATCGGCAATCCGTCCTACCCGCACGTCCGGCACACGCGCGCCACCCCACACGGCCCCATCGAGGAGTTCCCGCCGCTCGTCGGCCGGCGACTCGGCCAGAACGTTCCGCTGGGCGGCGGGTGGGGCCTTCGCCTCAGTCGCCCACGGACCGTGATTCGCGAGATCGAGAAGCGCAACAGCCTCGGGCAGGGCACGACGCTGTTCGTGCACCCCTGGGAGATCGACGACGATCCGCCTCGCGCCCTGCTCGGGCCAGCCGCGCACTTCGTGCACTACGCGGGGCTCGGCGGCTTCCGACACCGGTTGGCCGAAGTCCTGCGACGCGTGCCGTTCGGACCGATGCACGCCGCGCTGTAGTTGGGCGATACTACGCACGATGAGGCACATCCTCCTGTTGTGGCTGGCGCTGACCGTCGGCGTGGCGGAGGCAACAGCCCAGCAGCGCGATTCCGCCCTACCACGGCTCGGCTTCGACGAGCAGCTCACCGGCCAGGCACAACTGGCGGCCGCGCTGGAGGCGTCCGGCCTGACCGGAGCCGACCTCTCGGTGTTCGTGCGTCTCGAGGTCTTCGCGCCGGCGGCTGGCGCGCCCGATGCGGGCACGCTGGAGGCGCTCGACGGGCGGCTGCGTACCTACGCGGCCCTCGATGTGCCGGTCCTGATCGCCCTGCGCGGAACGCCGGCCGACGAGAACGCCGCCGATTCGTGGCAGCAGACCGTCCGTGTCCTCGCGGAGCGGTCCGATGGCGTGCTCGGCTGGCAGATCGGGGCCGGGGGCCAGGAGGACGCGACGCCCGACGCGCTCCGCCGCTACGCGTTCTTCTTGAAGCTGGCGTCGGTCCAGATCCGATCGGTCCGGCCCTCCGCGCAGGTTCTGCCAGCCGCGCCCCCCGCCTCGGCCGACCCCGTCGAGTGGCTCGCCGGGCTCTACGCCGAGGACGTCCGGGAGTACGTCGACGCGGCCGTGCTCGGCGGGAGGCTGGTGACGGATGCGGATCTCGAGCGCTTCCGGAACGCGACGGCCGTGGCGCGCGCCGGGGACGACGACGAATCGATCCTGCTCGCCGGCCTGCCGCTCGGCGATGCGCCGCAGGGCTGGCTCGTCCCGCTGGCGACGGTCGCTTTCGACGGTCCCGGATCGCTCACCTTCTCCGGCTCGGCCCAGGACGTGTCGGCGGTGATCGCCGAAGCGTCCCGTGCCCGCGAGATTCTCGCCCCGGATGTCGTGGAGCTGGACGAGGAGAGCGTCGGATTGACCCTGACGCTCGACGGCGAGGACGTGACCGCCTCGCTGCCGCATCGGCTGCTGTACAACCTGTCGACGCTCTCGACGTACCTCGTTCACTGGAACGCTCCCGCCGGCAGCCGGCTCGAGTTCGAGCTGACCGACCCGCTCGGCCTCCGGCCCGTCGTGCTCGATGTGTCGGCGGGCACGACCGGCGACGCGGAGGCGTTCGTCCGGGATGACGATACCGGACGCTCCCGTGTCACGGTGCCCGGCTCACCGCAGGCCGGCGTCGTCGCGTTCAGGCCCATTGACGAGATCGTCGTGGAGCGCGTCGCCGTGAACGCTGCCGCATCGCTCAGCGTCGAGGAAATCATCGTACGGCACCAGCAGGCGCAGGCGTCGCAGGACGCGCTCTACGAGCACTACGTGGCCCGGGCAGTCATGGAGCAGCACTTCCGCCTCACGGCGACGCTCACGGCCGATATCGTGTCGGAGGCGCGCTACTACTGGGATCGGCAAGGCGTGGAGTGGGAGGAGCTGACGTTCACGCTGAACGGCGGGACCTGGGGCGCGGACCGGCCCGCCTTCCCGATGCTCCAGCCGGAGAAGGTCCTCTCGCTTCCGCTCGATCTCCGCCTGAACCGCGACTATCGATACGTGCTCCACGGCACCGACCGGTTGGACGACCGGCTGGCGTACGTGGTCGGCTTCGAGCCCTTGAGTAGCGAGCGGTCACTGTATCGCGGGCGGGTGTGGATCGACACCGAGACCTTCGTGAAGCTCAAGGTACAGGCGGTCCAGACGGGCCTGGCGCCGCCGGCCGTCTCCAATGAGGTGACGCAGCACTTCGCGCCGGTGGCCACGGTGGACGGCCAGCCGCTGTTTCTGTTCGAGCGACTGGTCGGCAAGGAGCTCTATCTGATCGCCGGACGCAACACGCTAGTCGAGAAGGCCGTGACCTTCTCCGACTTCCGGGTGAACAGTCCCGACTTCGTCGAGCTGCGGACCGTGGCCAGACGCAGCGACCGCATCATGTATCGCGACACGGATCAGGGCCTCCGGTACTTCGTCAAGGATGGGGAGACCCGGGTGGTCAGCGACCGGGGCACGCTCTCGTCGACGGCCCTGGCGATGGGCGTGACCATCGATCCCTCGTTCGACTACCCGTTGCCGATCGTCGGGATCAACCATCTCGACTTCGAGTTCCTGGACCAGGACACGCAGCTGGCCCTGCTCTTCGGTGGCATCCTCGTGCTGGCCAACGTCCAGCGGCCGACGCTCGGTCCCACGCCGTTCGATGCCAGCATCGACCTCTTTGCGATTGCGGTCCCGACCAACGACCAGGTGTTCGATTCCACCTCGGAGCGGCGCGACGAGCGCGTGCTGGCCGTTCCGTTCTCGACAGGGGTGAACCTCGGGTACCAGTTCACCGATTTCCAGCGGGTGACGCTCGGCTACCAGTTCCAGTACGACCTCTACCGGCGCGACGAGGAGACCGCCGACGATTTCGTGATCCCGTCGAGCACGGCCACCAACGGGACCTCGCTGGCGTACGAGTACTCGCGGGGTGGCTACGTCGTCGGCGCCGCGGCAGCCGTGTTCAGGCGCGCGAGCTGGGCTCCCTGGGGGCGCGGCGACTCGGATTACGACCCCGCGCACAACACGTTCCTCCGCTACGAGATCACGGCCTCGAAGGACCTCCTCTTCGGGCCGTTCCAGCGCGTGCACGTCGACGGGGCGTGGTATGGCGGCCGGGACCTCGATCGGTTCAGCATGTACCGGTTCGGCCTGTTCGACGAGACGCGGATGCACGGCGTCCCGGCGGCCGGCGTCCGCTTTCCCGAGCTCGCCATGTTTCGAGCGTCGTACTCGTTCAACGTCCTGGAGCAGTACCGCTTCGATGCCTTCTTCGACCAGGCAGTCGGCCAGGATCCGTCGGACCGCTCGAGATGGCTTCCGGTAACGGGTACCGGCGTTGCGGTGAGCACCCGGGCGCCCTTCCAGACCATCCTGCGCTTCGACGTCGGCAAGAGCTTCCTCCCCGACGCCTATGCCGGGGCCGGCTCCCTGGTGGTGGAGTTGCAGATCCTCAAGCCGTTGTGACACAAGACAGGTGCGCATGAAGGCCGACCTCCACGTGCACACCTATCACTCGGGCTACGCCTCCCATCTGCACTTCCTGCGCGCGCGCGACAGCTATTCCGACCCCTTCGAGGTGTACCGCGTGGCCAAGGCGCGGGGCATGGACCTGGTCTGCTTCACCGACCACGACAGCCTCGACGGCTGCCTGGAGTTCCTCGACCGCCGGCCCGACGCCCCGGACTTCATCATGGGCGAGGAGATCGAGTGCCAGTTCCCCGTCGGACGGCGGGCGCGGCACGATGGTGGCTTGAAGGTGCACCTGGGCGCCATCGGCATGACGGAGCAGGTGCACCGCGACGTGCAGCCGCTTCGCGACAACGTCTTCGACGCGGTCGCGTATCTCCGGCAAGAGGGCGTCTTCGTGGCGCTCAACCACCTGTTCTTCTTCTTCGACGACCAGGTCCCGCTCGCCGATTACGTCTGGCCGCTCCTGGCGGCCTGCGACGCGGCGGAGACCCGGAACGGGGCCATGCTCGGGGCGCACAACGAGCTGGTCGAGCGACTCTTGCGAGACGGCGAGCCCCTGCGCCTCGCGCGGGTCGGCGGCAGCGATGCGCACACGCTGACACGGGTCGGGCGCACCTATACGGTCGTGGACGCGAACAGCCGCGCGGAGTTCCTCGCGAACCTCCGGCGGGGGCGGGCGACCACCGGCGGGGCACACGGCTCGACGGGCGCGCTGGCGCGCGAGATCTACGAGACGATCCTCCACTACTGGGCCAGCCTGGTCCGTCTGCGCCGGGACGACCTCGGTGCCCGCCGCCGGCTGCTGGGAATGGCGGCCTCGCTCGGGCTGCTCCCGTTCCAGTTCGTGCCCGGGCTGGTGGCGATCCGGGGCAAGCGCGCCGAGGCCGCACGTGTCGCGCGCTACGCACGGGCGCTCGGGCTGAACCGGGCATCGCCGGCCGGCGCGACGCCGTCGACCTTCGTGCCGTGCGAGCGCGAGGAGGAGACACGCTGACGGCCCCGCCGCGCCGCGTCGCCGTGACCGGCGTGGGAGTGCTCTGCGCTCTCGGCACGGACCGTGACCGGGCCTGGGCACACCTGCTCGACGGGCGCTGCGGCATGCGCGAGGTGTCGCTCTTCGACGCCCGGGAGTATCGGGGGCGGCTCGCGGCCGAGATCCCCGCGGGGTTCGCCGCGCGCCTGTCCCCGCACGAGCGGCGGCGGCTGTCGCGCAGCGATCAGATCGCGGTGCTCGCAGCGCAGGAGGCGCTGGCCGATGCCGGCATGCCGCACGCCGGCATCGCGCCGGACCGCATCGGCGTCGTCCTCGGCGCGGGCACGGCGGACCTCATCCGAAACGAGGAGTACTACGCCAGCGTGCTCGAGCGCGGGCTGGACCGGGCGCGGCCGTCGCGGGTCTTCAATCACTTCCCCAGCACCTCGGCCGACGCCATCGGCGCGAAGTTCGGGCTGCGCGGGCTGCGCGCCACGATGGTCTCCGCCTGTTCGTCGAGTACCGTGGCCATCGGGCACGCGGCCGCTGCCATCGCGTGCCGTCAGCTCGACGCCGCCCTGTGCGGCGGCAGCGACGCGCTTTCGAGGCTGACGCTGAGCGGGTTCAACGCGCTGCGCCTGGTGGATCCGGATCCCTGCCGGCCGTTCGACGTCGAGCGCAACGGCATGAACCTCGGCGAGGCGAGTGGCATCCTGTTCATCGAGGAGATGAGCCAGGCCAGGAGGCGGGGCGCGCCGATCTATGCGGAGCTGGTCGGGTACGGCCTCACGTGCGAGGCACACCATCCGACGGCACCGGAACCCGAGGGCTTGGCGCTGGCCCAGACGGTGACGGCCGCGCTCCGGGCCGCGAGCGTGGCCGCCGACGAAGTCGACCACGTCAACGCCCACGGCACGGCCACCCGTCAGAACGACATCGCCGAAGCGCAGGGGCTCCAGCGCGTGTTCGGCGAGCGCGCGCGCCGCATCCCCGTGACGTCGATCAAGTCGATGGTGGGTCATTGCCTCGGCGCGGCCGGGGCCATCGAGGCGGCGGTCATGGCGCTCACCATCGCCCGCGGCGCCATCCCGCCGACGATCCATCACACGCGAACGGATCCTGCCTGTCCGCTGGACGTGGTGGCGAACACGGCGCGGGAGGTCCGCGTTCGCTGTGGCGTCTCGCTGTCGCTCGCCTTCGGTGGCAACAACGCGGCCCTCGTCATGCGGGCCGTCTAGAGCACGGCCAGGAGCCTCCGCCCCTGGACTGCATCCCGCGGCCGAGTCGCCATCGTCGGTCCGGCATCCGTGACATTCGTCCAGCCGATTCGCTATAGTCCCCCAGATTCGTCTCGATCGGACCATCAGCGGGGAGGATGCCATGAGACCCATTCTGGCGACGATCACGGTGCTCGTCGTGGTGTCCTTCGCCGCGACCGCGGTGCAGCCGGCGGCGGCCCAGTCGACCATAGGCGACTTCGACCGCGGCGACCTCGACGACGGCACGAACGACGAGAACGAGATCGAAGCACCGCTGTTCGACGCCAACGGCATGGCGCCGCTGTACATCGGGACGATCGCCCGCCAGTACGATCCGGAGGCGCTGATGTTCCAGCAGCGGCGGCAACAGCAGCGCGTGGGTCGGCTCGGATCCCGAGTACTACCTGGACGCGGAGAACGACGTCGCCGAGCTCCTCCGTGACGCGCTCACGGAGCAGGCCTCGAAGATGGGGTTCACGACGACGCGAGAGCCCGACGGCGCCTGGGTCCTCTCGGGCGCGCTGAACACCGTCGACTTCATCTCGGAGCAGACCGCGGGGGCCACGCTCTTCTACGGGACCATGAAGGTGGAGCTCCAGTTGCTCGATTTGGACGGAATGGCGACGAGCCACGCCATGACGACCCACATCTACAAGGCCGTGCGCCGCGGAGGGTTCGGCCGTCAGAACTGGGCGAAGGAGGCGCTTGCGCTCATGCTGGTCGAGGGCGCGCAGGAGATCCTGGCGCGTTTCAACGCGACGAAGTGGAGCCTGCCGCTGCATCCGCGGACGGCGCAGCTCGTCGACGGGCTGGAGACCGCCGACGACAACGAGCTGTATCGACTGGGCCTGACCGGCGCCACCGACATCGCGCCCCGGTTGCTCCGGCTCCTGTCGGAACGTCGGGACGCCGACGAGCGGTTCGTCGTCATCGAAGCACTGGCACGGCTGCGAGCCGAGGAGTCGATCGACCTCCTCGGTGCCCGGTACGAGGAAGAGGACGAAGACTGCAGGTGGGCGACGGTCAAGGCCATGGCGTACATCGGCGGCGATGCGGCCGGTGCGCTGCTCGAGCGCCGGGCACTCGAGGACGACTACGCCGGCGCCAAGCAGCTGGCCGAGGACGTGCTGAAGGGGCTCTGATGCAGCCGCTGTCGCCCGGTCGGCCGCTCACCGACTACTTCGACTCGCCCGCGCGGCGCGAGACGTTCGTGCGGTCGCTGTTCGACACCTGCGCGCCCGACTACGACCGCGTCTGCCGGATTGCCGCCTTCGGCCAGGGCCAGCGCTACCGGCGAGACGCGCTGGGGCGCGCGGGGCTGGTCGCGGGGATGCGCGTGCTGGACGTGGCCACCGGCACGGGGCTCACGGCGTCGGAGGCGATCGCACTGGTCGGCCCGGCCGGCCGGGTCGTGGGCGTGGATCCGTCGAGCGGCATGCTCCGGGAGGCACGTCGCGTCGGCTACAACGCCGCACGGGGCCTCGGCGAGGCGCTGCCGTTCACCGACGGGTCGTTCGACCTGGTGTGCATGGGCTACGCGCTGCGGCACCTCGCCGACCTGACGGTCGCCTTCGGCGAGTTCAGAAGGGTGCTCAGGCCGGGCGGACACGTCGTCGTGCTCGAGATCACCGAGCCGCGCTCCCGCATCGCCGCCTGGCTGGCGAAGCAGTACTTCCAGCGCGTCGTGCCGGCGCTGACGCCGAACACGACACGGCCGGACAGCGCCGGCGTGCTGATGCGCTATTACTGGGACACGATCCACTCGTGCGTGGAGCCCGCGGCGATCCTGGACGCCCTGAGGAACGGCGGCTTCGAAGACGTCCGCCGGGAGGTCGTGCACCACGTATTCAGTGAGTACATCGGCCGCCGTTCTCAGGACTCCGGTCCTCAGCGATCCGACCTGTCGGCCAGCACCTGATCAAGGGTGGCGTCGGCCACCTTGAACGCGCCATGGACATAGCCGGTAAACAGCGGGCTTCGCATGTCGCTGATGGACACGATGACCCGCGAGCCTTCCCGTGATCGCACCGCTGTCTCGTGCCCGGTCAGTGTTACCGCTACCAGGTCCAGGCGGCTGGCATCGGCGCTGATGGCAGTGGCACCCGTTATCGAACCGGCGGTGATGCGCAGCACCGATTCTCGGGCGCGAATCGCTACCCCCTGCGCCTCCACCTGCACCTGGTGAAACGTGGCGATGGACTCATTCAGGGAAATGCTTGCTGCTTCCACCTGCTCGAAGCGCACTGCAGTGCAGTGGTCCAGCTCGATATGTCTGTAGCGACCGCGATATACCGTGCCGGTCTGGTTCCTGCACGTCAGATCACCCTGTGAGTCGGGCGGGACCGGCTGGCCCTGGCGGGCAGGCAGCGGCTTCAACAAGGCATCCAGCATCAGCCGATTGAGGGCGTCCGGATGGCTTCTCATCGGTACGTGGGCGGCGTCGGCGATGGTCACCAGATGCGCTGCAGGGAGCCGATCGGCCAGTGCCTGGCCGGTGCGTAATGGTGCCACCGGATCCTGCTCGCCCCAGATGATCGTGGTGGCGTGGGGCAGGGTATAGACCGCTTCCGTGAACTCCTCTTCGATCAGCGCCACGGCCGCGTTGGCACTGGGAGCATCGGAAAACATCAGATTCCAGGCCTGGTCACTCTTCAACAGGAGACCGGTGGGATCAGGCGCATAACCGGAGAGCTCGACGACCGAGTCGCTCAGGTCTTTGAGTTGCGCGATGAACTTGCGCAAGAGCCCCGGTACCTCCGGCAGTTGAACCGGGATCTCCGCCGAGTGCTTCAGGAAGGCGGTGCGCTCGAGGATGCCGGTGGCATCGATCAGGACGAGGCGCTCGACCTGTTGCGGATAGTTCGCGGCGAAGCGCAGCGCCACCGTGGCGCCCATGGAATGGCCGGCGACATGAACCTTGCCTCTGCCGTAACGCGCGCTCAGCCAGGCCAGCACCCGGGCATATTCGGTCGGAGAGTAGCGGCCGGCAGTGACATCGGAATAGCCGAACCCCGGCAGATCCAGCGCCACGACGTGAAAGTGTGCTGCCAGCGCATCGATCTGCAGGCTCCAGTCACGAAACCCGTTCTGACCCAGACCATGAACCAGAATCAGAGTCTGCGGGTTGGTCTTGCCGGCCTCCACCACCAGGATCTCGCCACCAAAGACGGGATCCCGCAGGCGCTCGAAGTGCCAGTTCGGCGGGTAGTCCGAACGTTCGGGAAACGGTTCGGCGGGCATCGTCGTGGCTGTCGCAGCGGCCATCAGCTGAGCGTCCACTGCGGCCGCACCGACCTCACCCGTGGCATCGCCTGACAGTGCCTCGGTGACTCTTTCAATGCCTGATCGCAGGCGATGCCAGTAGCTGGGCTGGTCCTCGCCGGCATGGATGGGCGCCGGTAGTGCCGCGAGTGCACCGGTGAGCAGCGCCGGCAGGAGCGATTTTCGCATGATGAAGGCACCGGTCCCTTCGGGGAGTGTCTGTCAGGTTACCACCTTCAGATCTGTCGGATACGCTCCTCGTCCAGTCACGCCGGACGCCGGTGCCTGCCCGAAACGCCGATCCCCGGGACGCGATGGCCATTCCGTGGCCATGCACCGCGAGGTGAGCGGGGCGGCGCAGCGCCCCCCCGCCACGCACTGCCCGTCATCAGGCCCTGCCGGTTGAAATCAAACTCGGTAGTCCCGAAGGGCCTCGAGGTGCATGGGGGACAGCTCGGCACGTGGAATTCAAGACAGCGTCCTCCGGGCAGGCTCGCGAGGCGGTGCCCCGGACGCTTTCCAGCAGGCGGCCAGACGGGCCGCTGGCGCCCCCGGAGGCGCATAGCTGGTTCATGATTGATTTCTTTGATTGATTTCACTGCGCCAGCACGGTGAACGAGGGACACTCCCCTGCCCCGGACGCCTTCCAGCAGGCGGCCAGACGGGCCGCTGGCGCCATCGTGGGGCTGACTTGTCTGACGAGGGTTCGGCTGCAGAAGGGGCCGGCCCAGCTCCAGGCGGAGATGCTGCTCGCGGACAATGCTGACGAGCCGGCCCAACCGGGACGACTGACCGGGCCGCGGGGCCGCTCTGCCGACGCGAAGGCCACCGTCGTCGAAGGCGCACTCGGAGGCTCCGTCGTGGATCGACCCAAGTCCATGAGCATTAGGAACACAACCGTCGAGGATGACATCTGCCAGGCCTCCCCCTGCCCGCCCTGGACGACGGTGTGTTGGACAGTCCAGCAGGTCTCCCGGTCAGCAACTGCGGGAGCGGCTACCGCGCCCTCCGTCCGAAGCGAGCGGCATAAGGCAGTGTTGTTTCTCACGGTAATCCACTGAGAGTTTTTCACGCTGTTCCGATACGCCAATCAGTCTGATTCTCACATTCGTCCGTCGCGTCGGCGTTGCGGACGGCGCCCGCCCGTGCGGGCGGGCATGGGCGGGCATGGGAGGAGGAGGCTGAGCGAGGCCCAGCCTCCTCGAGGGGCCCGGTGTCGCGTCGTGGTCAGGCGACTTCCGGCAAGGCGGCCTGGACGTGATCGGCGGTGGCGAGCTTGGCGCGGGCGAGGGCCGCGGCGATCAGGGTGTGATGGGCGAGGAGGTTGATCTTGCGCGGCAGGCCGGAGGTCGCTTGGAAGAGGGCTTCTTCCGCGGCCGGCTCGACGAGCGCGTGTTCAGCACCGGCGAGCCGGAGCCGATGGACAAGATAGGCGGAGAGTTCGTCGCGGGTGAGCGCCGCCATGTGATGGCGGAGGACGATGCGTTGGGCGAGCGCCTCATGCACGGCCATGGTGAGGCGTCGGCGCAGTTCCGGATGCCCGACCAGGAGGAGACAGAGCCGATGCTCGGCGTCCATCTGGTAGTTGGTCAGCAGGCGCAGATCCTCGAGCACGTCGGGGCGCAGGTGGTGGGCTTCGTCGACGACGAGGATGGGTCGGCAGCGGGCGTCGGTCGAGAGCCGGGAGACCTCGCTCTTGATCTGCCGATAGAGCGCGGCCCGGGAGCGCTCGACACTGAGGCCCATCTCCCAGGAGATCGTCTTGTACAGGTCCATGACGTTCCCCGTGGACAGCGAGACATAGACGACCCGGTAGAGCCCGGTGTGGAGCTGCGTGAGGACTTTGCGACAGATGCACGTCTTGCCGCTGCCACTGTCGCCGGTAACGAGCCCGATGCCGCGGAGGTCGAGGAGATGCGCCAGGCGCGTCTCGAGCTCGCGACTGCTCGCCGAGGGAAAGAGATCCTCCGGCGCGATCTCCGGGCTGAAGGGATGCTGGGTGAGGGCGAAGTGTTTGCGGTACATGTCAGAAGTCCTCATCATCGAGTGTACGGAGCGGCAGGCCCGGCGGCGGCTGACTCGCCGGCGTGTCGGCCGTGAGCCGCTTGGTGGCGTGGTCGCGCCGGACGAAGCAATTGGCGTAGGCGTCGACGGGCTTGGCGGTCTGGACCGGGTGCCCGGCGACCACGACCTGGACGCCGCGCCGGGCGCGCGCGGGGTCGTAGCGGAGCGTGACGGTCTGCCCGACGAGCGCGGCGTCGACTTCGTAGACGACGCCCTGGAGGCTCACCGTGCGGTCCTGCTGGACCTTGCGCTTCTCCTCGAAGAGAAAGACGTCACTGAGATCGCTGGTGGGCAGCTGGATGTGCGCGGACGCGGCGGCCCAGCGGTCGACGGGCGTCGCCCCGTCGAGCCCGCGATGCGGCGCGTAGTGGTACTCGTCTTCGATCCATGCCCACAGCCGGCGATTGAGCGCCTCAAGCCCTGTCGTGTCCGCGTCGGTGAGCGTCGGGAGGAGCCGGGTCCGGGCTGTGCGAAAGAAGCGCTCGATTTTGCCCTT
>Ga0299906_10000238_pt1 | contig 54640 bp, 41 predicted proteins | sample RVTome_14_FD_200259 | JGI IMG/M metagenome (GOLD analysis project Ga0299906, IMG submission 200259) | Soil microbial communities from uranium-contaminated site in the Upper Colorado River Basin, Wyoming, United States - RVT145D125 (version 2) ...
GGGCGCTCGCTGTCTTCGACGAAGTACAACACGGCGGAAACGGTGATGGTTACATCTCGGCAGCCGATTCGGTCTTTGCGCTACTGCGGCTCTGGTACGATTGGAACCACGACGGAGTATCGCAGGGAAGCGAGATGCGAACCCTCGAGAGTGAGGGCGTCGAGAGAATCGATTTGAACTACCAAGAGACGTCTCGGCGCGACAAGTACGGGAACGAATTCAAGTTCCAGGGCAAGGCGATTCACGTCAGCGGGCGACACCTTCCGATCTGGGATGTCTACTTCCTGCGGTAACGGCAGGGTCGGCCGTAATACGCGAACGGGAGGCGTGGTGCCTCCCCCCGTTCCATTCTCACAATCACCCCCTCTATTCGACCGGAATCTCGATCAGCCCCACCTTGGGCGCCTTCTCGGCCAGCGTGCGCAGCGCCCCGGCCGCCATCGTGAACCGGGCGAGTCTGTGCGGACACTTGGTTAGCGCCGCGAAATGAACCGCGCTGTGGACGTGCGTCGCCATTTCCACGACCGCCGCCCCGAACCGGAGAAGCTCGGCGCTACGCCGTGCGTTGCTGCGGCGGACGACCTCGCGGAAGTCGTCGCGCCAGAGAAGGCTCACGGGAAATCGAATCGCTAGCGGAGTCGAGCAGTCCACCACGTCAACGGTGACCGTGCCGTTCTTCTCAGCGTAGTCCTGGACGATGAACAAGGTCAGGCCGAGCGTGTGAGCCTTGTCTTGAGCCTCGGACCGTGAACGTAGACCTCATGGAGATAGATGAGTCCCCACCGGTGCGCTGCGCAGTAGAATTCCGCCCGAGTGTTCTCGTCTTCACCGGAGATATCCACCAGCTCGCCGCGACTGTCCTGGATCCATGACGCGATCGAGCCCTCGGGCGTCGCGTCCGCCGCTTCTTTCACTTCCAGAATGAGCAGAGCGAGGAAATCGCAGACCCGTGTCCACGCCCGGTCGTCGAGCTTCGTGATCGAGATCTGGTTCGCCCAACAGATAGCGTACCAGCGGTGCTGACGGATCGCCTGCTCGGCGCTACCGAGCCTGAAGCTGATTCCCGACTTCAAGACGCACACGTACAGGTCTCCTATCCTCTCGATCCGCTCAATCGGGATGCCGAGCGCCAGGTGAACCTGCTCTTGTATCGTTTTTTTTTCCGTGTCCGCGGGCTCACCGCGGGACGCCGCTTCCAGGATCTCGGTATGGACGCGGATCGCCTCCCGGCTCCGGTTGGCCGCCGGCGACGCCATGGCCAGCGGAATCGTCCTCTCCAGGTAGTAGCTATCCGGCTTCTTGTCGAGGTTGTGTTTCTCGCGCCAAGAGACCAGGGCCGTCAGGATCTCGGCCTCGCTCCACCCGGCCCCCCACATTCGCGTCGCCATCGCCAGGTCGTACTCGGAGGGGCTCCGGTACAGGCCGCGCCGGTAGCTCCACGCCGCGCGGAACCTGGCGTCCAGGTCCCTCAGCATGTCGAGCTTGAGCGTGTCGACCTGGCGCTCCAGGTCCTCGGGGGGCGCCATCGCGGCGGCCCTCTGCCGCTCGGGCTCGGCCATCCAGGGCTCGAAGTCGCCGGGGTTGTACCGCGGGCCTTCGCCGGCGAGGAGCTTGACCGGACGGGGCTTGCGCCGCTTGTGATTCCACGTCCCCGGAATCCGCATGACGCGCGCCAGGTCGAAGACCGGGTCGACGGTGCGGCCCGCGACGTTGGCGAGATGCCGCGACCAGCCCATCGACAGCCGGCGAGCTCGCTCGCGATCGCCGCCGTCCTCGAGCGTCCAGGGCTCCCTGTAGAGCCACCAGAGCTGCAAGCCGCCTCCGGAGGCGACCATGAGGGAGGGCTGAAGCTCGAGCTTCTTCCTCGAGGCCCTCCCCGGCTCCGACACGCGTTTACGATCCCCCGCGGCGATCGCCACCTTGCGCCGGTCAAGCCGCTATCGCCCGGTACCGGGGCGCCGGAGCTTCGACGAGCTCTTGAGCCGCTGGCGGCGCGACGGGGCGAGGGCAAGCTCGAGGTCAACTGCCTCAACCTGGCCTGCGTGCTGGTCTCGCACCTGCGCCGGGCGGGGTTCTCCGCCGACGAGGTCTTCGTGCTCCTCGGCGGCGCGCGCGGCTTCCGTCACTGGCGGCGCTCACCGAGGATCCCTGGTGGCGGCAGCGCCAGGCACGCGACGCCTGCCGGCACGCCGGGGTGCGCCTGGTCCTCGAATACGGCACCGACCGGGTGGTGGAAGCGGGCCTGCTCGCCCCCTTTCCCAAAGGCTCCGAGGTGCCGGTGGCGTGGGGACGGTGGCTGTGGAGCGAGCCGGAGACCTCCCGCGGTCTGGTCGCCGGGGCCTTCCCCGCGGCCGCCGCGGCCGCCGCGGGGGGCGATGAGCGCTTTCGACCTCAGCGGCCAGGGCCGGGTCGCGCTGATCACCGGCGGCGCCCGCGGTCTCGGACGGGCGGTGGCCGAGGTCTTCGCCGAGGCCGGCTATCGCGTGGCCCTCGCCGACGTCGACGTCGAGGCCGGACGCGCCGCCGCCGCCGAGCTCACGGCACGCGGCAGCGAGGCCCTCTTCGTGGCCACCGACGTCGCCGACAGCGGCCAGGCGGCGGCGGCCGTCGCCGCCGCGGTGGAGCGTTGGGACCGCCTCGACTTCGTGCTCAACAACGCCGCCGTCGCCGGGCGCGCCGCCGCCATCGCGGAGCTCGACGAAGCCGACCTCGAGCGCGTGCTGGCGGTCAACCTCCGGGGTCCGTTCAACGTCTGCAAGCACGCCGTACGCGCTCAGCGCGAGCACGGCGGCGGCTCGATCCTCAACGTCTCGTCGATCACCGCGGAGGCCGGCTCGCCCACCTTCGCCGCCTATGCGGCGTCGAAAGCGGGCGTCGTGGCGCTGACCCGCAGCATCGCCCGCCACGTGGGCCGGTTCAACATCCGGGTCAACTGCCTGCGCTCGGGCTCCATCCAGGGAACCGGTGTGATGCGCGAAGAGCGCCGCTCCTGGGACGCCGATCAGGAACGCCGGCACGCGCTGGCCATGATCAAGAAGATCCCGCTGGGACGCCGGGCGCAGCCGCGAGACGTGGCCCACTTTGCCCTCTTCCTCGCCTCGCCGCTGGCCGCCCACGTCCACGGCGCGGTCCTGACTATCGATGGAGGCGAGAGCCTCGGCTCGTGAGGCCGGCCGCGAGGCTCCTGACCGGCGATGGACCCACAGCGGACGCTCGGCGAGAAGCTCGACCGACTCTTCGCGTCGCTCGCGGCGGGTGACTGCGTACGCGTGCTCGAGATCGCCTGCGGCAAAGGCGCCGGCACGGCGGCCGTGTACCGGCACCTGATGGCCCGCCAGCCGGGCGGCGCGGCCCGGCTGTTCTGCCTCGACCGCGATCTCGGCAGCCTGCGCGAGGCGCGCCGACGGGTGGCAAACGCCGGTTGCCCGCGCGTCAGCCTCCTGGGCGCCGACCTCTACCGCTTGCCGCTGCCGGCGTCGTCCTTCGACTACGCCGTGGCCTTCAACGTCTTCCACGCCGCCGACAAGCGGCGCTTCGCCCACGAGCTCTGGCGGGTGCTCAAGCCCGGAGGCGTCTTGCTTACCTGCGACCGGGTGCCCGACCTGCTGGCGGTACCGCGGCTGGCGATGATCCTGGACCGCGAGCGATTGGCCATGCTCGGCCGCGGCCCCCTCGAGCCCGCCGCGCCTCATTCGTAGCGCAGGGAGGTCATGGGATCGACCCGGGCGGCCTTGCGCGCCGGCAGCCAGCACGCGGCGAGCGCCACCAGGGCGAGGATCACGGGCATCGCCAGGAAGCTCACCGGGTCGGCGAGAGCCACCTGGAAAAGGAAGCTGCGCAGCCCCAGCGCCATGCCCACCGCCACCACCAGCCCCAGCCCCAGCCCCCACAGGGCGAGCTTCATCCCCTGCCCCAGGACCAGAGCGACCACGTCGGCGCGGCGCGCCCCGAACGCCATGCGCAGCCCCATCTCCTGGCGGCGCTGTCCGGCGTAGATGGCCATCACGCCATAGATCCCGAGGCTCGCCAGCACCAGCGCCCCCACTCCCAGGACCCCCAGCACCATGGCCAACGACCACTGGGGGAGCAGGAAGGCGTCGACCACCTCGGCGAGAGTCCGTACCTCGGTGATCGGCAGCCGGGGATCGATCGCCCACACCTCGGCCCGCACCGAGTTGGCCAGGAGCGCCGGATCGCCGGCCGCACGCGCCAGCAAGCGGTGGGCGCGCCAGGGCGACTGCTCGGCGGGGAGATAGAGCTGGGCGAGCCCCTGGTCGTCGAGCCGCAGGTGCCGGGTGTTGCCCACCACCCCGGCGATGGTGACCTCCCGCTCGGGCCGGGAAAGCCGCAGGCGCTGGCCCACGGCGTCGGTGTCGGGCCAGTGCTTGCGCGCCAGCGCCTGGTTGACGATCGCCACCGCCGGCGCCTCGGCGGTATCGCGTTCGTCGAAAGTGCGCCCCGCCAACAACGGGATCCCCAGCGCGCGGAAGAAGTCGGGGGTGACGGCCAGCGTGCTCGCCCGCGGACGTTCGTCCGCTGCGCTCGGCCGGCCGACGACCTCGTACCTCGGATAGTCGGTCTCGTGGTTCAGGGGCAGGAAATTCACGGTGGCGGCGGCCTCCACTCCCGGCAGCTCGGCAACCCGGCTCACCACCTGGCGGTGGAACTGGGCAATACGTTCCGGGTCGCCGTACTTGAAGGCCGGCAGCGCCAGCTCGAGGGTCAGCACCCGGTCGGCCTCGAAGCCCGGATCCACCCGTTGCATGTAGCCCAGGCTGCGCACCATCAGGCTGCAGCCCACCAGGAGCACCAGGGCGAGAGCGACCTGCACCGTGACCAGCAGGCCGTGGGAACGGCGGGAGCGCTGGCTGAAGCTGGCCGAGCCGCTCTCCTTGAGACCCACCAGGGGATCCATGCGGGCCACCCGGAACGCCGGCAGCAGACCGCAGAAAGCGGCGCTGGCGAGCGCCACGGCAAAGGTGAAGACGAGGGCCGCCGGATCGAGGTCGAAGGCCCCCACCCGGTAGAGATCGGGGGGGATGAGGCTCTCCATCCAGCGGTTCGACCAGCTCGCCAAGATCAGACCCAGAGCACCGCCGGCAAACGCCAGGAGAACGCTCTCGGTGAGCAGTTGGCGCACCAGGTGGCCGCGGCCGGCGCCGATCGCCAAGCGCACCGACAGCTCGCGCTGGCGGCTGGCAGCGCGGGCCAGCATCAGGTGGACGAGGTTGGCGCAGACGATGAGCAGCACGAAGAGGGTCGCCAGCAGGAGCACCGCGCCCATCGGCCGGATGATCTCGTCGGCGAAGTTGAGGGCGTCGCGCAGCGATTCCACCTTCGCCCCTCGGTGGGCCATGCTCTCCGGGTAGGCGGACGCGAGCCGGCTCGCGACGGCGTCGAGCTCGTTCTGGGCCTCGCCGCGCGTCACCCCGGGCCGCATCCGGGCCACCACCTGCAGGAAGCGCTCGTCGCGCTCGTAGCGCCCCGCATCAAGGACGTGCGGCAGCCACACCTCGGTGATCGGCAGGGGAAAGAGGAACTCGGCGGGCATGATCCCCACCACCGCGTAGGCGGTGTCCTCGAAGCTCACCGTCCGGCCGACCGCGGCCTCCTCGCCGTGGAAGTGGTCCTGCCAGAACCGGTGGCTGAGGACGACCACCGGCGCGGCGCCGGGGAGGTCCTCGCCGGGAAGGAAGCCGCGCCCGTGAACGGGGGCTACCCCCAGGACCTGGAACAGATTGGCCGACACCTTGCCGGTGGGGACGCGCTCCGGCACCTCCACCGAGCTGCCGCCGAGGGCGGTGAGATCGGCGCCGGTGTAGTTGAACACCGCGAGCTCCGCGAGCAGCTCGCTCTGCTCCTGCCAGTCGCGAAACGTCGGCAGCGAGGTGCGGTCGATCTCACCCGAGCGCAGATCGGCTTCCCAGACGTGGACCAGCCGCCCGGGATCGGCGAACGGCAAAGGGCGAAGCAGGAAGGCGTTGACGAAGCTGAACGCCCCGCTGTTGGCACCGATGCCCAGGGCGAGGATGGCGATGGCGATCAACGAGAACAGCGGACTCTTGCGCAGCCTGCGCAACGCGAAGCGGAAATCGCGAGGTAAGGTCTCCATGGCGTGCTCCCGGCTATGATCGGCGTGGATCTGGTTTCCCTGATCGATCCACCATAACCGGGCCCGGGACTGCCGGGAAATACCTCAGAGGGTGGTTTGGGGCTCCCCGAAAGGGTGGTCCCTTGCCTTCAGCAGCGTCGTACACATTCTGGGACTTCGTGCACTAGAATTTCCCGGAGCTCCGGGTAGCTGCCAATGCCAAGGAAGAAGCCACCACCCCGCGACCCCCAATTGGACCTCGCCGGCGCGCTCTGCGTCGCCTTCGTCAACACCGCCGGCGCCCGCGACAACAACCGCCAGCAGGGTCTCAAGAGCTACGCCGAGCTGGTGACCTGGGGCCAGCAGGCCGGCGTCCTGTCGGCGAACGAGGCCGAGCGCCTGCGGCGCGTGGCCTCCGAGCGTCCCGAGGACGCGGAAGCGGTCTACGCCCGGGCCGCGAAGCTGCGCCATGCCCTCGCCCGCATCTTCGTCGCCACCTTCCTCGACAAGAGCCCGGACGACGCGAACCTCGGGACCGTCAACGCGGCCGTCGCCGAGGCGACGCGGGTCCTGCGTCTCGTGCCCCAGGACTCGGGAGTGGCCGTGGGCTGGAGCGGCGACGACGACGCCCTCGACCGCATGCTCTGGCCCGTCGCCTTTTCGGCCCTCGAGACCCTGGTGGCGATCACCGGACATCCTCACGTGCGCCAGTGCGCCGCCAAGGGATGCTATCGGTATTTCCTCGTCCGCAGCGGCTCGCGCAAGCGGATATTCTGCTCCGCCGTCTGCGGCAACCGCGCACGTTCCCTCGATTATTACTTCCGGAAAGGCCGCGCGGTACGAGAGAAGCAGATCCGTGAAGCGGGAGGCAAGAAAAGGCGGCCGAAGAAGTCGTCCTAGATGGTCGGATTGCCGTCATCGACGAGGGATACCGGCAAGCACAGCCTGCGCTTGACGTCATCGACGAGGGATACCGGCAAGCACAGCCTGTGCTTGACGTCATCGAGGATGGATAACGGCAAGCATAACTTGCGCTTGACGTCGCCGTCTGACGATACCAGCAAGCACAAATTGCGCTTGACGTTACCGTCTGGAGATACCGGCAAGCACAACTGGCGCTTCACGCCACTGTTTGAGGATACCGTCAAGCACAACTTGCGCTCAACGCCACCGTCCGAAAGTACCGGCAAGCACAACTTGCGCTTCACGCCATCTTCTATAGGTATCGTCAAGCACAACTTGCGCTTGACGTCACCGTCCGAAGGTATCGGCAAGCACAATTCGTGCTTCACGTCACCGTCTTGAAATACCGGCAAGCATAATCTGCGCTTGACACCACCGCCTGGAAATACCGTCAAGCTCAGCTCTCTCCGAGGACGTCCGGACTCGCCCGATAGCGCGTGCCGCGCTTTTCCCCCCTCCGCTCCACCTCGCCGAAGCTCACCAGCTCGCGGATCGCCTCGTTCCACTGCGCCGCCGACAGATCGCCGAGCTCGGCGAGGACGTCGGCGCGGGCGTGCCAGCCGGGACGCTCGCGCAGCCAGCCGAGGATCCGCTCGGCGGGCGTGGCATCCGCGGGCTCGAAGACGCCGTCCAGCCACTTGAGCTCGGCCGGCGTGTCCGCGTCCTCGTCGTCGCCGTACGGCGGCCCTTCGGGCTCGGCGACCTGCAGGAGCGCGGGCTCCGGCAACGGGTACGTGTCGTCCTCGGGCGGACGCGACGGGAACGCCAGGACAGTCGCGGCCTTCGCGGGCTCGGCGTCGCGCGGCGGGTGGGCGACGCGCGGGTCGGCGGGCGGCGGGTCGAGGACGGTCTGATAGGGCTCGCCGGTGTCGATGGCGCGCTGCATGCGGTCGTAGATGTCCAGGATTTGGAGCTTGGTGCGGTAGTCGCCGTGCTTCCTGACGTCCTTGCGCGTGACGATCGGGAAGGTCTCCATGATGTAGTCGACGTCGTCGCGCTCGATGCCGTAGAGGTGGAAGAAGGCGGCGTCGAGCTCGCAGCGCAGGAGGAAGCGGCGGTCTTCGTCCCAGCGGAAGGGCGGGCCGTCGTAGCCGCAGTCGTGGGCGAAGGGTTGGAGGTCCCAGGCGGTGAAAGTCAGCTCAAGAACACGATCCTGAATCCAGATGATCAATGGGCGGCACGCATTCCACGATGATTTCTCGTCGAAGGTAGTCGGTGGCAATGCTGGAAGCTGTTCAGTGATGAAGAAGTTCAGGTGTGTCCCACCAACTTTGAATCTGGCCACAAAGTCAAAAACAAAGCTGCTTATACACGCGACTAACGCTGCGTGGTTCGCCGACGATTGATCCAGAATAGAGATCGGCAGATTGTTGCCTACACCGAGACGCGGGATAACGCTTCCAATGACAGTTCTTTCGTCATCACTGCGGCAGATATCGCGCCAGCCGAGGAACCAGCCGCGACGAGAGCATCCGACGAGCTTCTCTTTGACAGTGGTGGCCGGCACCCAGTAGCGAGGCAGTGGAACGTACAACGGATCACGGAGACGGCCCCTTGGCACTGCCGGCAATGCGCTACTTGTCGAGCTTATGGGCAGGTAACGGTAGTCACCAAAGCGATGATTGAAGTGATGGGTCATCTTGGATTCGTATAGCGGGAGATATGTCTCGCCATTTTTGAAGAAGCGATTCCCGTCAAGCATCCAACCATCGGACTCCAGTTGCTCCGAGGAGCGAAAGAGATCTGAGTCAGAAGTCAGATTGAACAGTCCCTGTCTAAAGTTTAGTTGCCAGGGATTCTCAACTGGGGTTCCGTGTTTGACCAAGACAGGCATACAGTTATATATGGCCCTAGCGATTCTAGCGTCACGACGGTTCCGGAAGATGGGGCAGGTCCGCGTGTTGGGATTAAAGAGCTTGATGTCGTCAGCCGTAAGAATGTATGTCCTCTGTTCATCCTTGAGATCCTCAGTTCTTCGAAGCTCGAAAGCGACCTCCGCAGACTCTACTGGTTTCGCTCGGCCAGCCAGCGTCAACAAGGCAAATGAATCTCGACTATCGGTACCAGGGAACATTCTTCGAATCTCAAAGAATCCATGCATGCTGACGAGTGACTTATTCTCAATAAGTTCTCTAAAGAAATATTTCATCCCTGCGTCAGTCGCAATGCCTGTGGGTACGATACAGCCGACACGGCCTTCGCCTGATATGAGCGTATAGTTCAACTCTGCAAATAGGGCGTAAGTGTTGGTGCGGCCTCTTGCGGTAAGCGGGAAGCGGCCGGAGTTCCGAACCAGTAAGTTCGCCGCATCGTAGCCTCGCCGGGCTGTGGAAAAGGCAAAGTACAGATCGGGATTCTTTCTGCGCAAGGCTCTGATAAGCGTCTTGCGCAGAGCCCCGGTCGGCGCGTTGGCGATCTCGAGACTACGCTCTGCAAACCATTCCTTCTCCTTAAGCTCCGTCTGCTCCCAAGGTGGATTTCCGAGGATTAGATCGAAGCCTCCACCCCACTCTACCTGAAGTTCTGTGGATCCCCCCTTCTCGCTTACTGGCCTTAGGATTCCGGGAAAAGCCAGGTGCCAGTGGAATAGCCGGTACTCGCCCGCCTGCCGCTTGACCTCATCCTTCAACCACGGTGGCACCGAGTACGGATTCCTCTCGATCCGTCGAAACACCTCCTCCGTAATCGGATACGGCCGCTCCTGCGTCTCGACCTTCTCCCAAACGAACGCCGCACACCACGCGTCCGCCCACAGACGCCCGAACTCATAGTCCCTCGACTCCACGATCTTCTTGTACCGGTCCTCCTTGAGGCGCACCGCCTCGATCGTTTCGTCCCCGAGCTCCGAGAGCTCCAGCATGCCCGTCATGAGATCGCCGAGCCGCTCCCAGGGCTTCCCCGCGGCGTCGAAGAGCTGCTGCTGACGCGTCTCCCGTTCCTGCTTGTTGCGCTTGCGGAACTCGGCGCAGAAGCCTTTGTCGTCCCCCTCGATGGGCTTGAAGGCGTCGTCCGGAATCCCTTGTTCCATGAGCTCCGGCGTCGCCCCCAGCAGCGAGTTACCGCATTGGACGTGGTGATCGAGAAAGGACAACGGCCTGCCGGGCTCCAGCGCCTCCATCCACAGGCTCACCTTGCACAGCTCCACGGCCATGGGATTGACGTCGACGCCGTAGAGACAGCGCCCCACGACGTCGCGCAGCGCGTGCTGCACGGCCTGCGGCGAGGGCTCCGCGTCGCCCGAGCGGACGGCGGCGAGGCGGTTGGCGATGCGGCGCGCGGCGGCGACCAGGAAGTGCCCGGAGCCGCAGGCGGGATCGCACACCTTGAGGTCGAGGATGGCCTGCTCGGGATCGGGCTTGACGGCGGCCTCGTCGAGCACCGGATCGAGGGCCGAGTCGAGCAGACACTCCACGAGCGAGGCCGGGGTGTAGTAGCTCCCCGTGGTCTTGCGCTCGTGCCCGGCGGCGCTCGCGAGCTCGAACGTGGCGGCCTCGCGGTGCAGGCGCGGGCGGAGCTCGAGGAGGCTCTCGTAGATCGATCCCAGCTCCTCCGAGCCGACGTTGCGCCAGTTCACGGGGTAGCGCGAGCCGCGGTCCTCGATCGTACCCAGGGTCCGGAAGGCGGCGAGCAGGTCGGAGTTGCCGAGCTCGCAGCCGGCCAGGTGGGGGACGGCCTCGCGCCGCCACAGGAAGCTCCCGAGGGCCGGCAGGGCGAGCTCGGGGCAGCCCTCGCCGAGCTTCTCCATGACCAGGCGCAGGCCGTGCCAGAGGTCGCCGTGAGGACCGCCGCGCTGGCGGTCGGCGAGGCGGCGAAGGTGACGCGTGGCGTAAAAGCGCAGGTAGCGGTCCTTGGCCTCTTGGGCGGCGGAGGGATCGAGGAGCGCGTCGCGGTCCTCGGCGACGAAGAGGAAGATGAGGCGATAGACCAGGCGCAGGAGCTCGCGGTAGTACTCCTGGCCGTCGAGCCCGCCGTTCTCCAGGGCTTGATGGAGGGAGCGGTTGGCGCGGTGACGCAGGAAGCCCTGGCCGAGGGCCGTGATGGCGGTCTTGACGCCGTCGCGCAGCTTGTGGAGGGCGCGCACGCCCTCGTCGCGCGCGAGCTGGAACCAGCGTTCGAGCCAGCAGTCCTCGGGCTTCTCGGCATCGACGCGGCTCTGGTGGCAGACCAGCCAGACGAGGAGGAACTCGCTGTAGAGCTCGCCGGCCATGATGGATTCGAGGTCGAGCTCCACGTAGGCCTGGCGGGTGAGGCTGTGGTGATCGCGCAGGACGCGGAGGGCGAGGCCGTTCGACACGTAGCCCCAGAGACGATCGTCGGAGCGGTTGAGGACTTCCTGGACGAGGCCGTGAGGCGAGGCCATGGCGGCGCCGGCGACGCCGGGAGCGCGGTAGTCGAGCGAGATCCCGGCGCCGAGGAGGTGGATGGGCGAGCGGTGCCAGCCGTGGGAGACGGCGAAGCTCTTGCCGTCGATCTCGAGGGCGTTGGCGCGCAGCAGGCGTCCGAAGCCGAGCTCCTGGAAGAGGGGGAGGAGCCAGCGTTCGCGGGTGACGCGGGTGGCGGGGTCGTCGGGGGGCAGCTTGGCGCGGGCGTCGCGGAAGGCGCTCCAGGCGCCGCGCAGTCGGCTCCAGGAGCGGTTGACGGCTTCGCCGAGGCGTTCTTGGGGTCCGAGGTGGAAGTCTTCGGGAGTGAGGCCGGGGAGGTCCTTGTCGCCGGCGCCGAGGCGTTCGAGGAGCTCGGCGGGCAGGATGCCGCCTTCGGTGCGGATGGCGGTGAAGGCGGAGCGTGAGGCGGAGCGTTTCACGCCATGCCTCCCGGCACCGGCAGGTAGACGAACACGCCGAGGACGTCGGCGGGGAGGTGGGGCTCGACGCGCAGGGCGCGGACGGTTTGCTTGGCGGCCTGGCGCACGCGGCGGTGGGCGTCGAGGAGCTCGGCGCCGCGGGCGGCGGCGAGCTCGTCGAGCCGGGGACGGAGCGCCGGCAGGCCGGCGAGGAGGCGCTCGAGCTGGGCGCGGGCGATCTCGAGCGCGACGTTGGGGAGGGCGGGCGTCGCGGCGAGCAGGGGCTCGATCTCCTCCGTCCCCAGCCATTCGGCCCCCTCCGGGCTGCCGCGGAAGCCGGCGATCACCTGGTCTTCGGCCAGCAGCGGTTTTTCCACGCCATCGGGCGAGCCGGTGACGAGGTGGAAGCGCAGGCGTAGCAGCACCAGGGTGGTACGGCGGTCGACGGCGGACGTGCGCACCACGCTGGCGCGGCGTGCCGGGCTGGCGTCCGCCGCGGCGTCGAAGGCGGTCTCGAGCACGTACGAGGCCAGGCCCTCCACCAGCGGATGGGTGCGGGTGAGCCGCTCGACGCCGCGCGTCGGCCGGCCGCTGAAGGCGATCCGGAGCCCCTTGCGTTCGTCGAGCAGGTCGCGCAGCGCCGCCGGCGTCTCGGAGAGGTCGACGCTGAGGGTGTCGCCGCTGCCGGAGACGACGGCGCCCAGGGTGGGCAGGGCGGTGAGGGTGAAGCTCTCGACGGCGGCCTCGTCGCCGAGGGCGCGCCGGCTCTCCGCCAGCTCGCGGGCCACCTCTTCGACCTTGATGCCGCGCTGGGCGAAGACGGTGCGGCTCGCCTTTTCGCGTTCTACCGCGGCGTCCCACCGAGTCTCGACCTCGCGCTGGTGCTGCTCGAGGAAATCGAGGGGGAGCTGGCGTGAGCCGGCTGACTCGCGCAGCAACAGACCCTGGAAGATGGCCTCCTGCACCACGGCGGTGTCCATGGGCACGGGCACGGTGATGCCGAGCTGGCCGTGGATGGCCTGGTGCTTGCGCAGCAGCACTTGCAGGACGATGCCGTCGACGGGGTTGTCCTCGCCGTAGTAGGTGAGGGTGCGGACCACCTTCCTGACCTGGCCGTAGCGGTCGACCCGGCCTTCGCGTTGCTCGTGACGGGTGGGGTTCCAGGAGAGGTCGTAATGGACGACGGCGTCGAAGGCGTGCTGGAGGTCGATGCCTTCGCTGAGGCAGTCGGTGCAGACGAGCACGCGGCGGGGGTGCTCGGCGAGGGCGCGGATGCGGCGCTCGCGCTCCTCGGGCGGCAGCGACACGGCCTTGCCGTCGCCGGTGGTGAGGGTGGCGGCGATGCCTTCCACCGCGGTGAGCGGGCCGAGGTGGCGGCGCAGGGCGGCGGTCAGGTACTCCACGGTGGGGATGAAGCGGCAGAAGAGGATGGGGGCGTAGCCGTCGTCGAGCAGCTTCTTCACGAGCGCGACGGCGCCGGCGAGCTTGCGGTCGCCGTCGCCGGCGAGGGTCTCGACCTCGCGGGCGAGGCGTTGCAGGCGGCGGCGCTCGGGGCCGTCGTCGTCGTCGTCGACCTGGCTGCCCGGGGCCACGTCGATGCCCTCCACGCTCTCGTCGTCGAGGTCGAGCACGGTCCGGCGGCCGAGCTCGTCGGCCTCCTCCACGGTGTCGGTGTCGGCGGGAGCGGCGCGGTTGCGCAGGGTGGCGGCGGCGGCGGCGGGGCTCGAGGCCAGGGAGCGCAGCAGGGCGAGTGCCGACCACCAGCGCACGCGCTGCACTCGCCGGTCGAGGCTTTCGTCGAGCACCTGCTCGCGGCAGTAGTCGAGGGCCTTGTCGAAGAACCGGCGGTAGGCGGGCGAGAGGGTGTAGTGGGTCTCGGAGAGCTGGCGTTCGGGGAACGGCGTCTCGGTCTCGAGGTAGCGGGAGAGGTCGCCGCGGCGGCGCTGGACGAAGTGGGCGGCCAGGTGCTCGCGGTGGTGGCGGTGGGCGTCGCCGGAGAGCTCGGAGGGAAGCTCGGCGAAGGCGGGGTCGAGGAGCGCGAGGAGGGAGCGGAAGGTCTCCTCCTTGCCGCTGTGGGGCGTGGCGGTGACCAGCACGAGGTGGCGGCGGCCGTCGCGGACCAGGGCTTCGAGGAGCTCGTGGCGGAGCTGGGCGGCGCGGCCGAGGCCGGCGGCGGCACAGCCGTGGGCCTCGTCGACGATGACGAGCTCGGGGCAGGCGCGCAGGAACTCGTAGCGCCGCGTCTTGGACTTGATGTATTCGGTGGAGACCACGGTGTAGGGATGGCGCTCGAAGAGCGACTCGCCGGGGGAGAGGCCGCGTTCGAGGCGGGCGGCGGTGCCCGAGAGCACGAGCTCGGCGGCGAGGTGGAACTGTTCGCGCAGAGCGCGTTGCCACTGCTCGGCGAGGTGGGGAGGGCAGAGCACGGCGAAGCGCCGCACCTCGGCGCGGTCAAGGAGCTCGCGGGCGATGAGGCAAGCTTCCACCGTCTTGCCGACGCCGACGTCGTCGGCGATGAGCAGGCGCACCGGGTCGAGCTTGAGCGCGATGAGGAGGGGCACGAGCTGATAGGGGCGCGGCTCGACGGCGATGCGCGCGAGGGAGCGGAAGGGTCCGGCGCCGGAGCGGAAGCCGAGGCGTACGGCGTCGCGCAGCAGGCGTCCGGAGAGGTGGTTGCCGAGGTCGCGCGCGGCGTCGGGAGGCGGGAAGGCGGCCGGCTCGACGTGCTCGAGGGGCAGGTAGATGCCGGTGACCTGGTCGTCGGTGCCGCCGAGGGGGCGCAGCACGAGGAGGTCGCGTTCGGCGGCCGACTCGGGGAGGACGACCCATTCGCGTCCGCGGGCGCGGACCAGGGAGCCTATGGAGTAGTCAAACATCGCCGAGAAGGTGCACCACGACGCGGTCGATCACGAGGCCAGCCGCAATGCCTCCTCGACGGTGTCGGGCAGCTCGATTTCCACGAAGTAACCGGCCGGATACAGGTAGTCTTCACCCGAGTCGTCAATCACCCGCAGATAGTGCGCATCGTACCAGCGGACCTCAGCTTTCCGCAGGCGACCGCCGGCCGTGCGCACCGTCGCCACCCCCTTGAGCTTGCGCCAGCGCGCTTGAGCGCATCGAGGAAGGTGTCGGCCAGGACGAGCTGGGTCACGGCTCTCCCCCGAGCGTCCGCGCGATCCGGTCCGCGAGACCGGGCTCGTCGGGACGGACGGCGAGAGCAAGCCCGCCCGTGGTCTCGATCGCCGCGGCGGCCGCCGGCGACGACGTCGGCCCCGGCGTCGACGGCGAAGCCGCGCGCGGCGAGCGCCGTGAGCAGCGGGTGCCAGGCGTCGTCGAAGAGCTCGAGAAAGAGTTGTGGTGCAGGGAATCGTGGTGCAGGCGTCCCGCCTGCGCCCGGTGCAGGGAATTGTGGTGCAGGCGTCCCGCCTGCGCCGGGTGCAGCCGGGACGGCTGCACCACAATACTCAGGCAGTGGGCCGAAGATCGTGGGATAGCGCCCCAGGATCTCTCGCCAGTCGGCGGCGTGGTGGAAGCGGACGACGTGGAAGCCCAGGTCTTCGAGCGCTTCGGTCTGCTCGTGGTCGCGCCGGGCCTGGGCCGCGTCGTCGTGCGACGGGCCGTCGACCAGGACGGCGACGCCCTGGCCGCGGTAGAGGAAGTCCGGGCGGCCCCGTGGCCGCCGCGGGCCGCGAAGCGCACCCCGGTCACCAGGTCGTAGCCGAGGCGGAAGCGCTCCTCCTCGTCGGAGTTGATGCGGTCGCGGCGGCGGGTGGCCACGTTCTGCATCCGGAAGAGGTTCTCCCAGGCCGGGGGCAGGCTCACGCCGCAGCTTTCGCACAGGTCCGGAGGCGGTTCGTCGCCGAGCGGGTGAAGGTAGCCGCAGGCCTTGCACAGCACGGCCCGGCGGGTGAGCTCCGGCTTGTCGCCCTCGCCCTCGACCGGCAGGATGACCTTGTTGATCACGTAGCGGGAGCCCTCGTGGTAGAGGATGCTGCGCGGGCCGAACTCGGAGATGGCGAGGAAGCGCGGGCGGCTCAGGAACTCGTCGCCGCCGCCGCGGCGGCGGCCGGGGTGAAGGCGGCGAGCGGCAACCGGGGAAAGCTGTAACCCGGGAGGAAGCCTTCGCTGGCGAGGTAGCGGTAGGTGTAGAAGTCCGAGTGCAGGGATTGACCGACTTCGAGCAACAGCCGGAGCTGGGCCTCGGCCTCCTCGCGCAGTCGCCGGGCGCTGTCGCGGTCGCGGGGATCGCGGGAGGCGTCGCGCACGATCCGCGACTGCCGCTTCGACTGCTCGAGGGCGGAGCGGTAGAGGCCGCGCCAGCGGTCGCAGGCGCGGTCGACGCTCGCCGGCAGCGCGTCGAGCACGCGGCGTAGCCAGTCGTCGGGATCGCCGCCGGGGCCGGCGACGTCGTGGATCACCTCGCCGAGGGCGGCGCGCGCGATCTTTCGGGCGCGCTCGCGGGCGCGTGAGTCCGCCAGGGCCGCCGTCACGTGCGGCAGCAGCTCGAGGGTGGGCTCGTCGCCGGCCACGTCGAGGATCTCGGCCAGCGAGCTGCCGAGGTTGAGGCGCACGACGCCGAGCCAGATCGCCTGCACGTGGGCGCGCACCAGGGTCTTCGTTGGCGAGGTCGAGCCGCGGTGGCGTGACGGCTTCCCCCACCATGTCCTCGGGCCGCTTGAAGAAGAACTGGTCGTGCGGCCTGCCGGAGGAGCAGTAGGTGAAGACGAAGGCGGGCTGGCCGCTGCGCCCGGCGCGTCCGCTGCGCTGCGCGTAGTTGGCCGGCGTCGGCGGCACGTTGCGCATGTTGACCACGTTGAGCTCGGCGATGTCGACGGCGAGCTCCATGGTCGGCGAGCAGAAGAGCACGGGCAGGCGGGCGTCGCGGAAGGCCTCCTCGCGCTGCTCGCGGACCTCGCCCGGCACCTGGGCGGTGTGCTCGCGGGCCTCCAGGCCCTTGAGCTCGACGGGGTCGCGGCGGTAGGAATCGATGAAGAACGGGTTCGTCCTCAGGCCTTCCTCCGGGGCGTTGGGCACCCGCACGGGGCGTTCATGGGATAGACGATGATGGCCTGGATCCCGCGCCCGCTGCCGTGGCGCAGGACGTGATCGACGATCGGGACGATGTAGGCGAGGCTCTTGCCGGATCCGGTGCCGGTGGTGAGCACGTAGCTCTCGCCGGCTCTCGCCGCTCGGATGCCCTCGACCTGGTGGCGGTGCAGGCGCAGCGGTCCTTCGTCCTGATCGGGCGCCGGCTTGTGGCGGAAGATCCGCTCGCACTCGGGGTGGAGAAGCCCCTCCGCCACGAGCTCCGAGAGGGGCTCGCCGGGCTCGAAGCTCGGATTCAATTGAATGAGCGAGTCCGGCCACAGACAACCGCGCTCGAGCTCGGCGTCGACGTGGCCCGCGATGCGCTCGTCACGGATGGTGATGAAGCTGCGGACGTAGGAGGCGTAGCCGGATATGACGCTGTTGCGAAGCTCGAAGACGTCCACGTGCAGGATGATCCCGATTGAAGTTCCGTCCGAGGTTAGCACACGGTGAGGAATGTCCGCTGAGCGGCTTGCCGGCGCCCCCGGATGCTACGATGCGCCCAACGGGCTGAGCCCGGCGACGCACTAAAGGCCCGCCGAGCCCGTGGGGCAATGGGCGGCCGGTTGTGTGCTACACTCTCCACAGAAGGCGGCCAGGCCACCACTGACCGGCCCCAGGGACCGAAGAAAGCGCGAGTCGCCAATGCTATCCGTCCAGGTTCGCTCGCAGGTATCGCTCGAGGAGCTGCTCAAGGGCGTAGCGCAGTTGGAAGCGAGAGAGTTGGAGCACTTCGTCGCCCGAGTTCTGGCGATCCGAGCTCAGCGACTCGCCCCCAGCCTGATCAAGGAGGAGGCCGAGCTTCTGGAGAGGATCGGTCATGGGCTCTCGCCCGCCGACCAGGAGCGCTACCGAGAGCTGATGGCCAAGCGACAAGCGGAGACCCTGAGCCCCGAGGAGCACGCGGAGCTCCTCGAATGGACCGGCCGCATTGAACAGGCGGATGCAGAGCGGGTGCGGGCGCTCAGCAGTTTGGCGCAATTGCGCGGTGTGTCGGTGGAAGAGGTGATGACCGACCTCGGCATACGCACGCCCGCTTATGAGTAGAAACGCCCGACCGCGCGCGTTCGGGCGACCACTATTCAATCCAAGAAATCAAAAATGGCTGGATCACTTCAAATGGAACGACGACTTCACTCGCGTCGTCGGCTTGACGCCGACCGGACGTGCCACCGTGATCGCGTTGAACATGAACAGACCAGGCCTCGTCAATATCCTCCTCGCGCTTTTCGCCATAGGCTCGCACCCGCCATCAGACTACGATCAGGATGATCTCCCGAGCTGATGCAAGTTCTTCCAGGGTCATGCCGACCACCCCCGCAACGCTCCCCACCCTCGTCCTCGCCGTCCTCGGACTGGCGACCTGCGCCGGCCCGCAAGCCGCGCCGCGGCCGATCGCGCGGCCGAACCTCGTCTTCATCCTCTTCGACGACCTCGGCTACGGCTCCCTCGGCGTCTACGGCAGCGAATTCGTCGAGACGCCCAACGTCGACGCGGTGGCGCGCCAGGGGATGCGGTTCACCCGCTATTACGTCAACGGCCCGGTGTGCTCGCCGACGCGGGCCGCCCTGCTGACGGGTCTGCACCCCTCGCGCCTGGGCATCCGGCGCGCCATCCGGTCGCCCGAGGACAAGGGGATACCGCGGGACGTCGTCACCCTGCCCGCCCTGCTCAAGGACCGCGGCTACGTCACCGGACACGTCGGCAAGTGGCACCTCGGCCGGCTGCGGGAGGAGTTCAGCCCTGCGAGCAAGGGGTTCGACGAGGCCGTCGTGTTCCATCCGCCGCACTACCGCGATCCGAGGTTCACGATCGACGGACGCAAGATCCAGGTCGAGGGCCACTCCACCGAGCTGCTGGTCGACTACGCCCTGGACTTCGTGCGGCGGCGCGCTCCGGCCTCGCCCGGCGATCCGCCCTTCTTCCTCAACCTGTGGCTCAACGCGCCCCACCTCCCGCTCGACGAGCTGCCGGCGAGGAGCGCTCCGTATCCGCCAGACATGTCGGAGAAGGAGGCCTACGCGGTCCTGGTCGAGGACGCCGACGCCCAGATCCGCAGGCTCCTCGACGAGCTCGAGCGGCTCGGCCTGGCCGGCGACACGATCGTCGTGATCACCAGCGACAACGGCGGCTATCCGTTGTCCGGCCGGCCCCGGGGCGGCGGCTTCATCGCCAACGCTCCGTTCGGCGACGGCAAGCCCAACGTGTTCGAAGGCGGCATCCGGGTGCCGCTGATCGTCCGCTGGCCGGGCCACGTCAGGGCGGGCGCGGTCAACGATTCCGTAGTCCTGGGCAGCGACCTCGTGCCCACGATCGCCGAGATCGCCGGCGCCTCCGCCGGGACGGACCTCGACAGGGAGAGCTTCATCGAGGCGCTCCTGGACGGCGTCGAGAAGAAGCGCGACGGCGTGCTGATCTGGGAGCACAAGCGCGGCGAGAGCACGTATGCGGTGCGCCGCGGCGACTGGAAGCTGGTCCGCTTCCAGTCCGGCGACCAGCTCTTCGACCTCGCCGCCGACCCGACCGAGAGCCGCGACGTCGCCGCCGCCCATCCGGACCTGGTGGCCGAGCTGACGCGGGAGTACGTGCGCTGGCGCTCCGACGTCAGCCGCATCCTGCCCTCCTACGCCGCGCTGGAGGGCGAGGTCTCCCGCACCCAGGTCGAGGGCGCGGAGCTCTTCGAGCTCACCGGCAATGGTGGACGGGCGACCCTCGCCGACGACGCCCGCCTCGACGTCAACACCGACGACTTCACCTTCAGCGCCTGGGTGCGATTCGCCGCGGAGCGGCGGCTGAAAGGGCACACCATCGCCGAGAAGGAGGGGAGCTGGCGGCTTCGGATCGCCGGCGACGCGAACGCCGGGGGCAGGGTCGTGCTCGAGGTCACGGATCGCGGCGGGCGCACCTTCAAGGTGAGGAACGGGCCGGTCGCCGCCGGGAGCTGGCACCAGGTGGCCTTCACGCTGTTCCACTACGGAGACGAAGCAGCCGCCCGGGTGCGGCTCTACGTCGATCCGGACGCGCTCGCGCCGGCCGAGATCTTCGTGCCCCGGGCCGTGGCTCCGAGCGCGGAACCGGTCGTGCTCGGCGCCGGGGAGGGCTCCGGGAGCCCGTTCGTGGGCTCGATCTTCGACCCCCGCTTCTACCACGCCAGCCTCTGCGAGCCGACCGTGGTGGACGAGTGCCCGCTTGCCGGCTTCCCGGCGCCCCCCGGTGCTACGATGCGCCCGACCGCGGAGCCCGACGTAGCCCAATGACCGCGCTGCACTCCACCCTCGTCCTCGCCGCCCTCGGACTGGCGGCCTGCGCCGGCCCCGAGACCGCCGCCGCCGGCGAGGACGCCGACGCGAACGCCGCCGTGCGCGTCGCCGTCTTCAACGTCTGGGAGCTGCGGCGCGACAAGCTCGACCGGGTCGACGACGCCGGCCGCGGCGCCCATCCGCAGCTTCGCGGCGCCGCCGAGATCGTCCAGCGCGTGCGTCCCGACGTGCTCCTGGTCAACGAGATCGACTTCGACGCCGCGGGCGAGAACGCCCGCCTCTTCGTCGACCGCTATCTCCGGGTGGCGCAGCACGAGTCGCTGGCGGGGATCGACTACCCCCACGTCTTCGTGGCGCCGGTCAACACCGGCGTGCCGACCGGGCTCGACCTCGATCGCGACGGCGAGGCCGGCGGCCCCGGCGACGCCTACGGCTTCGGCCGCTACCCCGGCGAGTACGGCATGGCGCTGCTCTCGCGCCTGCCGATCGACGCCGCCGGCGCGCGGACGTTTCGCACCCTGCTCTGGCGCGACGTGCCGGGCCACCTGATGCCCGACGGCGCCGGCGGCAGGCCGGCGTGGTACTCGCCGGAGGAAGCGGCCGTGCTGCGGCTGTCGAGCAAGAGCCATTGGGACGTTCCGGTCCGCGTGGGCGCGCGCACGCTCCACGTGCTCGCCGCCCATCCCACTCCTCCCGCCTTCGACGGCGAGGAGGACCGCAACGGCCGCCGCAACTTCGACGAGATCCGCCTGTGGGCCGATTACCTCAGCGGCGGCGAGGCGGCCTCGTACCTGGTCGACGACGAGGGCCGCCGCGGCGCTCTGCCGCCGGACGCCAGCTTCGTGATCCTCGGCGACCTGAACGCCGATCCACACAACGACGAGGGCGTCTACGGGCGCACCGCCGTCTCGCAGCTCCTCGCCCACCCGCGCCTGCGCGACCCGGCGCCGTCGGCGCCGGGCGGCGTCAGCGAGGCGCGGGCCTACGAAGGGGAAAAGGACCGGCGCACGTCGAGCTGGGGACGCCTCGACTACGCGCTGCCGGGCCGCGACCTCGAGGTCCGCGGCGCCGGGGTCTTTTGGCCGGCGCCGGAGGACCCGCTCCACCGGCTGGTCGCCGGCGAGGAGGCCTCGAGCGACCACCGTCTCGTCTGGGTCGACGTCGCGCTGCCGCCCGAGAACTGAAGTTTGCCAGATGTCTTTGACGGTCCTGCCAAATGGCGAGACAATGGGCTCAGGAGGAAGAGCGATGCCGATCGTCACCATCCTTGACCTGCTCGGCCGGCCCCGGATCGCCGGTCAGGCCCCGAACCCCATCGCGATGGCTCTGGCCGTGCGTCGTGGACTACCCTGGCGCACCTTCGAGGCGTTGGTCTCGGCCCTGGCCATCACTCAGGCCGAGCTCGCGGCCAAGCTCCACATCCACTCGCGGACTCTGGCCCGCCGCAAGGCTGCGGGACGTCTCGAGGCCATGGAGTCGGACCGCGCTTTCAGGCTGGCTCGCATCCTGGCCCACGCCGTCGAGGTCTTCGAGTCGATCGAACGGGCGCGTGACTGGCTCAAGACCGAGAACCGCGCCCTCGACGGCCAGCCGCCGTTCGAGCTCCTCGACACCGACGCCGGCGCCCAGGAGGTGGACGACGTCCTCGGCCGCATCGAGCATGGAATCTTCAGTTGATGCAGGTCTTTCGCCTGTTCAAGGCGCGCTGGGCGACGTCCGCCTTCAGCGGCGAGGGCGCCCTGCGCTATTCCGGGCGCTGGCACCACGCCGGCACGCCGGTCGTCTACACGGCGGCGAGCCGAGCCTTGGCGGCGCTGGAAGTCCTGGTGCATCTCGAGATCCGGCAGGCGCCGCCGAGCTTCGTGATCATCCCGGCGGAGGTTCCGGAAGATCTGGTGACCGTGATCGAAGCTCCGCCGCCGGGCTGGAACGTCCTGCCGCCAGGCGACGTCTCACGCCGGATCGGCTCGGAATGGGTGCGGTCCCGCAGCTCGGTGGGGCTGCGCGTGCCTTCGGTCGTCCTGCCTGGCGAGCACAACGTGTTGCTCAATCCCACGCATCCGGACTACGGCCGCGTCGACGTGGGCGAGCCCGAGCCGTTCACGTTCGACCCGCGCCTGCTCGTATCCTGACCCCGAGTTCCCGCCGCCCGGCGAGGGCGTGCGTCAGCCATTGACCGCCGTGGCCGTTGGCCGCCGGGCGTCTTTCCTATGTTATGATCCTCTTGCGACCGACGCGCACAGGAGGAGATCTACATGAAGAGCGTCTTTCTCGGCCTCATCCTCGGCCTGCTCGCCGCCCTTTCCGCCGCGCCGTCGGCGGGCCAGGGCGCCGGGCGGCCGAACATCGTCTTCATCCTCTTCGACGACCTCGGCTACGGTTCCCTCGGCGTCTACGGCAGCGAGCTCGTGGAAACGCCCAACGTCGACGCCGTGGCGCGCCAGGGGATGAGGTTCACCCAGTACTACGCGAACGCTCCGGTGTGCTCGCCGACGCGGGCCGGCCTGCTGACGGGCCTGCACCCCTCGCACCTGGGGATCCGGCAGGCCGTCCGCCTGCCGGACGACAAGGGGGTGCCGCGGGGAGTCGTCACGGTGCCGGCCTTGCTCAAGGGCCGCGGCTACGCCACGGGCCACGTCGGCAAGTGGCACCTCGGCCGCCTGCGGCCGGAATTCAGCCCCGAGAGCCACGGCTTCGACGAGGCGATCGTCTTCCATCCCCCCAGCTACGCCGATCCGCTGTTCTCGAGCGAAGGTCGCTTCTTCAGGGTGAAAGGCCACGCCACCGAGCTGATGGTGGACTACGCCCTCGACTTCCTGCGGCGCCGCGCTCCGTCCGCTCCCGGCGATCCGCCCTTCTTCCTCAACCTGTGGCTCTTCGCGCCCCACCTGCCGCTCAACGAGCTGCCGCCGCGGGGCGCTCCCTATCCGGACGACCTCACCGAGCACCAGGTCGCCTTCACCCTGTTCCATTCCGTGCGCGCGGAAGGCACCTGGGTGCGGCTCTACGTCGACCCGGACGAGCTCCGGCCGGTCGAGATCAACGTCTCCTCCGGCGAGGTGAATCCGAGCGAGCGCCCGGTCCTGATCGGCGCCGGCGCCGACTTCGGCAGCCGGTTCCTGGGCTCGATCTTCGACCCCCGTTTCTACAACGCCAGCCTCTGTGAGCCGACCGTGGTGGAAGGCGAGCTGCCGCGCCCTGAATGATCCCGGCGTCCCTGGTATGATCCCCGCGGAGACAGCCACCGCCTCGCCAAGGAGGATTGCATGCGTCTGGTGACCCGAGGGGATCTCGACGGTCTGACCTGTGCCGTGCTGATCTGCATGAAGGAGGGAATCGACGACATCCTGCTCGTCCACCCGCAGGCCATCGTCGAGGGCGAGGTCGAGGTGCGCTCCACCGACGTGCTCGCCAACCTCCCCTACGTGCCGGGCTGCGCCATGTGGTTCGACCATCACCACCACACGGCCAACGTGGCGGCGCCCGAGCAGGAGTTCGAAGGCGCCTTCGGCGCCGCCCCTTCGGCGGCGCGGCTGGTCTACGAGTACTACGGCGGCCGCGAGGCCCTGCCCCAGTTCGAGGAGCTGGTGCGCGAGACCGACCGCCTCGACTCCGCGGACTTGACGCTCGCCGACGTCGAGAGCCCCCAGGGCTACGTCAAGCTCGGCTTCACCATCGACGGCCGCAGCGGCCTCGGCGCCTTCGAGAGTTACTTCATGACCCTGCTCCACCTGCTGATGAAGTCGGCGCCGGTCGCCGAGATCCTCGAGCACCCCGAGGTCAGGAAGCGGTGCGAGCTGCTCGAGCGGGCCGACGCCCTCTTCCGCCACACCCTGAAGACCTGCAGCCGCGTCGACGGCAACGTGATCGTCACCGATTTCCGCGGCCTCGACCACACCCCGATGGGCAACCGCTTCCTGGTCTACGCCCTCTACCCGCAGGCCAACGTCTCGGTGCGCCTGCAATGGGGGCCGAACAAGGAATACGTGATGATGACCCTCGGCCACTCGATCTTCAACCGCTCCTGCCGCACCAACGTCGGCGACCTGGCGGCGCGCTACGGCGGCGGCGGCCACGCGGGAGCGGGCAGCGTGCCGCTGATCGACGATCCCGAGATCCAGATCCAGATGATCGTCTCCGAGCTCAAGGCCAACGGCTGAGGCCGGCGCGCCGGCGCCCTGCGCGAAACGCCGGCGGGTGGTGTGTATGATTGGCCGGCGTCATGGCGAACGACGAGTATTCCGCGCGATCCGATCGGGAGGGAGATGAACGCGGCGAGCCCGCCGGCTCGCGGTGGCGGGACGACCCCTCGTCCAGCACCTACACGGGCTTCACGGCGCCGCCGCTGCCGCGGCCGTTGCTGAAGAACCCGCTCGAGCTCAAGGGCAAGCGGCTGGGGCCCTACGAGATCCGCGAGCTCCTCGGCAAGGGTGGAATCGGACTGGTCTTTCTCGCCTACGACCACCGCCTCACCCGGCCGGTGGCTTTGAAGCTGCTGCGCACCGACGACCCGGAGGCCGCCGGGCGCCTGCTCGGCGAGGCCCGCGCCCAGGCCCGGGTCGACCACGAGAACGTCTGCCGGGTCTACGAGGCCGGCGAGATCGACGGCCATGCCTTCATCGCCATGCAGCTCGTCGAGGGCCGGCCGCTCACCGAGGCCTTCCGCGCCATGTCCCTCATGGAGAAGGTCAGGACGATCCGGCGCGTGGCCGAGGGCCTGCAGGCCGCCCACGAGCGCAACCTGATCCACCGCGACGTCAAGCCGGGCAACGTGTTCGTGGAGCGCACGCCGCGCGGCGAGTGGAAGCCCACCATCCTCGACTTCGGCCTGGCGCGCGAGCAGGCGGCGCCCGGCGAGACCACCACCGGCGAGGTCAAGGGCACGCCGAGCTACATGGCGCCGGAGCAGGTCCAGGGCAAGGTCCACAGCCTCGACCCGCGCACCGACGTCTACAGCCTCGGCGCCACCTTCTACGAGGGCCTGGCGGGGCGAGCGCTCTTCCCCGAGACCACCGGCGGCCTGGCGGTGATGCTCAAGGTCCTGAGCGAGGACCCGGAGCCGCTGCGCGCCGTGGACCGGTCGGTGCCGGTGGACCTCGAGTCGATCGTCATGCGCTGCCTGGAGAAGGACCCGGCGCGGCGCTATCCCTCGGCCCAGGCCCTCGCCGAGGACCTGCAGCGCTTCCTCGACGGCGACCCGGTGGCGGCGCGGCCGATCGGCCCCCTGCGCCGCCTGTGGCGGCGCCTGCGCCAGCGGCGGGTGGCGCTGCTGACGGCGGGGCTGGTCGCCACCGTGGCGGTGAGCGCGGCCCTGCTCGTCTACTCGCAGCTCCACGCCGGCCGCAAGACGAAGCTGATGGACGAGTACCGCCGCGACGCGCGCTACGTCGACGAGCTGATGGCCGACGCCTACCGGGCGCCGCTCCACGACGTGACCGGCGCCAAGCACGAGGCGCGCGCCCGCCTGGCCGAGGTGGCCCGGCGGCTCGAGAGCCAGGGCAAGCTCGCGCGCGGCCCCGGCAACTTCGCCCTCGGCCGCGGCTACCTGGCGCTCCACGAGTACGCCCGCGCCCACCACCACCTCGAGCTCGCCTGGGAGCACGGCACCCGCGACGGCGAGGTGGCCTACGCCCTCGGGCGCACCCTGGGCGCCCTCTACGAGCAGGAGCTGACGGCGGCGCGCCGCCTCCAGGACGACCAGCAGCGCGCCGACCGCCTGCGCGAGATCGCCCGCGTCTACCGCGAGCCGGCGCTCGCCTACCTGCGCTCGAGCCGCGGCGTCGAGGTCGACTCGATCGAGCACGTGGAGGCGCTCATGGCCTTCTGGGAAGGCCACCACGACGACGCCCTCGACAAGGCGGCGATGGCCTATCGCGAGGTGCCCTGGCTCTACGAGGCCCTGGCGCTCCAGGGCGACGTGCGGGTGGCGATCGGCATGGCCCTCTACCAGCGCGGCGACTACGAGGCCGCCTTGGGCGCCTACCGCCGCGCCCAGGAGGTCTACGCGGCGGCGGCCGAGAAGGGCCGCAGCGACGCCCGCATCTACGAAGGCCAGTGCAACCTGGGCCGCGAGCTCATGGTGCTGGCGAGCTACGGCCTGCTGACCTCGCCCGAGCCCCACTTCGAATACGGGCTCGCGGCCTGCGCGCGGGCGCGCCGGGTCGACCCCGAGCGGGCGCAGCCCCACCTCCTGGAATCGATCCTCTACTGGCGGTTGGGGGAGCACGAGACCTACGCGGGCGTCGATCCCACGGTCCACCTGGAGAGCGCCGACGCCGCCGCCAGCCGCGCCCTGGAGATGGCGCCGGACGATCTCGAGATCCACGCGTCGCTGGGCTGGGCGCGCTCGCTGCTGGCGCAGTGGCAGGCCGGGCACGGCGCCGATCCGCGGCCGGCGGCGGCGCGCGCCCTCGCGGTCTTCGCCGACGCCGTGGAGATCGACGCCGACTTCGCCCAGGGCTACAACGGCCTCGGCTACACCCGCTACCACCTGGCGCAGTGGGAGACCGAGCGCGGCCTCGACCCCTCGGCGAACCTGGCCGCGGCCTTCGAGGCCCTCGATCGCGCCGTGGCCCTCGAGCCCGAGTACCTCTACGCCTACGACTCCCTGGGCAGCGCCTGGGCCGCGCGGGCCGAGTGGGAGATGATGCGCGGCGTCGATCCGGCCGCCAGCGTCGAGGAGGCGGTGCGGGTCTTCGCGCGTATCCGCGAGCTCAACCCCCACTACATCTGGGCCTACGTCGGCGCCGGCGACGCCTGGAGCTACGTCACCCGCGACCGCCTGAGCCGCGGCGAGGACCCGTCGGCGAGCCTCGAGCGGGCGCGGGCGGCGTGCGAGGAGGCCCTCGCCGTCGGCGGCGAGGAGGGCTGGACGCGGCTGGGCCTCGGCCGCGTCGCCGCCCTGGAGGGACGCTGGCAGGCGATGCGCGGCGAGGATCCGAGCGCCAGCTTCCGCCTCGCCCGCGGCGAGATCGACCGCGGCCTCGCGCAGGTGAGCGGGGACAAGTGGGCCTTGCAGCAGGCGATCGAGCTCGAGCGCGACGAGGCGCGGTGGCGGCTCGGGCGCGGCCTTTCGGCCGCCGCCGCGATCGAGCGCGGCCTGGGGCTCGTCGCCCGGGCGCGGGCGCTCGATCCGGGGCTGCCGGCGATCGACGCCCTGGAGGGCACGCTGCTGGTGCTGCGCGGCGGGCCGGACGATCTGGCGGCGGGGCGCGCCGCCCTCGAGCGGGCGCTGGCGGCGAACGTCCACCTGCGGCGGGAATACGCGTCGGCGGTCGAGCGAACGCCGGGGCCATGACCGAGCTGGCGACAACCGCCGCCGTCCTCGGTGCGGCCGTCGGGCTGGTCCTGGTGCTCCGGGCGAATGCGCCGAGCCTGCTTCTTCACGATCTCGAGCGTCTTTTCCGCTTTTCGGATACGATCCGCCGCCCGTGGGGGATCTGTTACACTTGAGCCTATGGAGCCCACGATCCACCGTCACCCGGCTCGGATTCCCCGCCCGTCGTCGCCGCGGCGGCGAGCGAGCGCGGCGGACGACCGTGACGAGATCGTCTTTCGCACCGTGCGCAACGCCGACGGCGAGATGGTGATCGAGGCGGTCCCGCTGACGCTGGAGATCCTCCTCAACCCGCGGGAAGACGATCAAGTGCCCCAAGGCAACCCGCACTCGCGCCTCCTCGATACCCTGACGCAGCGCCTGCGGCGCCATCTCGAGCGCCGCGGAGATTGGGGAGTGTTCAGCGATCTCATGGTCCACTGGGCGCGCAAGGACCTGCGCGCGGTGGCTCCCGACGTGACGGTGGCGCAAGGCATCGTCGATCCGGACGCGGTGGACGAGAACCTCGACGTGGCGGCCGTGGGCTGCCGGGTGCGGACGGTCTTCGAGGTCGTGACGACGCGGTCGAAAAACAAGCGGGACAAGGACGAGGTCCACAACAAGCCGCTCTTCGCCGCGGCCGGCGTGGAGGACTACGTGCTGCTCTACCCGGTGAAGTACCGCCAGCGCGGCGACCGCGCGGTGCGCTGCTTCGCGCTCGCGGCCGGGGCCTACCAGGAGCAGAAGGCGGACGCCGAAGGCCGCTTTCTGCTGCGCTCGCTCGGGCTGTGGCTCTCCGTGGACGCATCCGAGGAGCCGGTGCTCGTGGACGTGGCCACGGGCGAGCGGCTCCTGAGTCCCGCCGAAGAGGAGCAGCGGCGACTGCAAGCGGAACGCCGGGCCGCGGAGGAGGCGGCGGCGCGCCAGGCCGCGGAGCGTCGGGCCGCGGAGGAGACGGCGGCGCGGCAGGCCGCGGAGCGTCGGGCCGCGGAGGAGACGGCGGCGCGGCAGGCCGCGGAGCGTCGGGCCGCGGAGGAGACGGCGGCGCGGCAGGCCGCGAATCGGCGATCCGCGCAGTTGCTCGTAGCCGTGCTCGAAAGGCGCGGTCTCATCCTCGACGCCCAGGCCAGCCGGCGTATCCTCGACTGCGACGACCCGCGGGAGCTCGAGCGCTGGGCCGAGCAGGCCTTCACCGTCGCCACCGTCGAGGATCTCGGGCTCAGGGGCACGGATCCGCGATCACCACCTCGCTGATCTGTAGCACCGGCTGGACGTCGGTGTAGTTGGGCGCGTCGCCGAGGATCTTCTCGGCGTGCGCCCCGAAGGCCGCCTGGAACGTCTCCACGGAGTCGAACGTGAAGTGGGCCAGGGCGTGGAAGGCCGGGGGCTCTCCCGGCGCGGCGCCTGCCAGCCCCTTCTCGACCCGCGTCGACCGGATGGCCTCGCCCAGGAGCTCCTGCACCATGGGGATGTGGCGGGAGCAGTAGTAGTCGGCGTCGAAGCGGGTGGTGCCGTCGTTGGGGTAGAAGGCGCTGACCTGGATCATCTCGTTCCTCCTTCTCGCGAGACGCAAGACTACTACACCCGGTCGACGTCTGGTTCGCGTCTTGACAGTCGGCCCACCGTCCTCTATCCTCCTCCCGTCATGAAGGCGTCCACCACGGCTCCCGCCACCGCGACTCCGGGCACCCGCGCCCGATGTCTGCGCGCCCGCCGCAGCGGGCAGGGGAGCCGAAGACGCCTGTAGAAGTCGCCCGACCACACGCAGACGAAGAAGCCCCCGGCCAGACCCGCCGGGGGCTTTTCTTTTGGTGCAGAGAGCGCCGAGGAGAACGACGATGATGCCGCAAGAAGTCCCGGTGCAGGCCCCCTTCGCCCCGGTCTCGGTGCTGCCCCAGCTCGACGACGCGCCGGCGCCTGCCCGACCGCCGGTGGCGGCGGCGCGGCGGCTGGTGGTCAAGCTGGGGACGCGGGTGCTCACCGAGCCCGGCGGCGAGCTCGAGCGCCCGCGCATCGCCGCCTTCGCCGCCACCGTCGCCGGGCTGCTGCGCGCCGGCCGCGAGGTGGTGCTGGTGAGCTCCGGCGCCGTCGGCCACGGCCGCCGGGCGCTCGGCCTCGAGCGCTCGCCGCTGCGGCCGAGCCTGCGCCAGGCCTGCGCCGCGGTCGGCCAGAGCCGCCTCATGGACGCCTACCAGCGCGCCTTCCGGCCCTTCGGCCTCTCCTGCGGCCAACTGCTGATCGGCCAGCACGACTTCGACGTGCGCCAGCGCACCCTGAACCTGCGCGCCACCCTGTCGACGCTGCTGCACGAAGGGGTGGTGCCGGTGCTCAACGAGAACGACGCCCTCGCCTTCCTCGCCGACGCCGTGCGCCCCGTCTTCGGCGACAACGACCGCCTCGCGGCGCTGACCGCCAGCGAGACGGCGGCCGACCTGCTGGTGCTGCTCACCGACGTCGACGGCGTCTTCGACCGCGACCCGCGCCGCCACCCGCACGCCCGGCCGCTCTCCCGCGTCGACGACGCGCGCCAGCTCCCCGACTGCCCCGCGGCGGCGGGCACGGAGGCCGGGCGCGGCGGCATGAAGAGCAAGCTCGAGGCGGCGCGGATGGCGGTGCGCGGCGGCTGTCACGTGGTCATCGCCGCCGGCCGCGACGGCGCCGCGCTCTCGCGGGTGGCCGCCGGCGACGACGTCGGCACCTGGTTCCCGGCGCGCGAGCGGCTCGGCTCCCGGCAGCGCTGGATCGCCTTCGCCTCGGTGCCGCGCGGGGTGCTCCACCTCGACGCCGGCGCCCTCGACGCGCTGCGCGGCCGGGGGGCGTCGCTCCTGAGCGCCGGGGTGCGGCGCGTCGAGGGGACGTTCCGGGCCGGCGACGTCGTCGAGCTGCGCGCCCCGGACGGCGCCCTGGCCGGCCGCGCCCTGGCGCGTCTCGGCGCCGCGGCGACCCGCCGTTACTGCAAGGCACGGCGGGAAGACCGCGCCGGCGCCCTGATCCGGCGTGCCAACATCGTGCTCGAAGATCTCTGAGGAGGACCGTGTCATGTCCATGTCCCAGAAGCTCACCCGGCTCGCCCACGGCGTGCGCGCCGCCCAGCGCAAGCTGGCGGCCGTAGACGGCGCCGTCCGTTCCCGCGTCCTCAGGAGGGTGGCCGCGTTCCTCGCCGAGCGAGCGCCGGCGCTGCTCGATGCCAACCGGCGCGACCTCGACGCGGCCGAGGGCGCCGCCCTCGCCGGCCCGCTGCTGAAACGCCTGGCCCTTTCCCCGGACAAGCTCGCGACGCTGCGCGAAGGCCTCGAACAGCTCGCCTCCCAGGCCGATCCGATCGGCCGCGTCGAGCGCCGCACGGAGCTCGACGAGGGCCTGGTGCTGACGCGGGTGGCCAGCCCCCTCGGGGTGCTGCTGGTGATCTTCGAGAGCCGTCCCGACGCGGTGATCCAGATCGGCAGCCTGGCCCTGAGGACCGCCAACGGCCTGCTCCTCAAGGGCGGCTCGGAGGCCCTCCATTCGAACCGCGCGCTCGCCGGCTGCCTGCGCGACGCCCTCGCCGGCGAGGGGCTCGACGCCGGCGCCATCGCCCTGGTGGAGGGCCGCGAGGCGGTGCGCGAGCTGCTCGAGCTCGACGCCCTGATCGACCTCGTGATCCCCCGCGGCTCGGGCGAACTGGTACGCTCGATCCGGTCGTCGACGCGAATCCCGGTGCTCGGCCACGCCGAGGGGATCTGCCACCTCTACCTCGACGCCGCCGCCAACCCGGCGATGGCGGCGCGCCTGGCGGTCGACGGCAAGTGCGACTACCCGGCGGCCTGCAACGCCACCGAGACGCTGCTCGTCCACCGCGCCTTCCTGCCCTCGCTCGCCGCGGTGGGGGAGGCGCTGGTCGAGCGTGGCGTGGTGCTCAAGGCCGACGAGCGCGCGCGCCGCTGCCTGCCGGCGGCGGAGCCGGCCAGCGAGGCCGACTGGTCCACCGAGTGGGGCCGCCTGACGCTCGGGGTGCGCACCGTCGACGACCTCGAGGCCGCCGTCGCCCACGTCCACCGCCACGGCAGCGGTCACACCGAGGCCATCGTCACAGAGGACCGGGCGGCGGCGGAGCGCTTCCTGCGCGAGGTCGACGCCGCCTCGGTCTTCGTCAACGCCAGCACCCGCTTCGCCGACGGCTTCCGTTACGGCCTCGGCGCCGAGGTGGGCATCAGCACCGGGCGCATCCACGCCCGTGGCCCGGTGGGCGCCGACGGGCTGCTGACGACGCGCTGGCTGCTCGAGGGTCACGGGCAGGTCGTGGCGGACTACGGCGCGGGCAAGCGCCGCTTCACCCACCGCCCGCTGCCGGCGTGAGCGGCGCGAGGAGCTCGGCTTCGTCGTCGGTCGGCTGGAAGGCCACGACGCCCACCATCCCCGGTCCGACTTGGGTGCCCAAAACCGGGCCCAGCTCGGCGACCAGCAGCTCGCGGACGGCGAAGCGCTCGCGCAGGAGGCGGCTCACGCGGTCGGCCCGCGCCGGCGCCTTGGCGTGGATGACGGCGGCGATCGCCGGCCGCCGCGGCGCCAGGCGCTGCGCGAGGAGCTCGAGCAGTCGGTCCTGCGCCGCCTGGCCGCCGCGCGCCCGGTCGACGGGGACGATCTCGCCCTCTTGCAGGCCGAGGATCGGCTTGATGCCGAGCAGCTTGCCGATCCACCCGCGCGCCTTGCCGATGCGGCCGCCGCGCATCAGGTAGTCGAGGGTGTCGACGACGAAGAGCACGTGGAGGCGCGGCGACAGGGCCCCGAGACGGGTCCTGATCGCCGCCGCGGCCACGCCCCGCGCCGCCATGCGCGCGGCGTAGATCGCCTGGAAGCCGAGGGCCGCGCTGACCGCGCGCGAGTCCACCACCTCGGCCTGGGCGCCCCGCCGGCCGGCCGTGGCGAGGGCGAGCTTGGCCGCCTCCTCCGCCCGCGTCCAGGTCTGCGAGAGCTTGCGCGAGACGTGCACGGAGACGACGTCGCGGCGGTCGAGCTGCTGGTAGCAGCGAGCGAAGTCCTCGGCGTCGGGAGGCTCGGTCGTGGGGTGGGCGCCGCCCGCCTCGAGCCTCTGGTAGAAGCCCTGCGGCGTCAGGTCCACGCCGTCGCGGAACGTCTGCTGGCCGAAGCGCACCTTGAGCGGCACGACCTCGATGCCGAGCTCGCGCGCCACGTGCGCCGGCAGGTCGGCCGTCGAGTCGGTGACCACCAGCACGCCGGGCTGCGGCTGCTCGAGCACCACGACGCCGCGCTCGGCGAGGCGCAGGAGCGCGTCGAGGACCGCGCCGTCGGTGGCCGCGCCGGCGTCGAGCACCGCCTGCAGGTCGGCGCCGCGCTGCGCCGCCTGGACGATCCGTTGCTCCTCAGGCGACAGGTCCTCGGCGAAGAATTCCGGGCCGATCTCGATCCGCACCTGGGTGCGCGGATCGGGGAGCTCGCCCATCGAGTCCTCGATCGCCGCCGCCATCAGCGTCTGCAGGTCGTCGTGGATCTCGCGCGTAGCCGCCAGCGGCGCGCCGGCTACGATGCGGAATGGTCCGGCGTCGAGCCGGACCAGGCGGAAGAGAGCCTTGCGCCCACGCACCGGCGGCGCCGACGCCGCCACCACCTCGCCGCTGGCCAGGTCCACGCTGCCGCGATCGAGCTCGATGCGGCCCGAATAGAGCACGGCGGCCAGGGCGCGCAGCAGGTCGGGCAGGCGGGCAAGCGAGTGGTCGCCCACCAGGGCCTCGTAGCGCGAGTCGGGGTCCGCGCCGATCTCGGGGGTCAGGTGCGCGGCCTCCGCGGCGGTGGCGGCGGGCACGACCTCGTAGCCGGCCGCGGTCAGCGCCTGGCCGATCTCGTTGCGGCGGCCGGCGTCAGAATCGATGACGATGAGCGGTGGACGCGGCATCTCCCTAGAAGAACTTCTCGAAGCGCGTGCGGTCGCGGATCGGATACTCCTTGTCGAGCCAGTAGGTGGAGCTCTGGCGGTCGAGCCGGCGGTGGAGGGAGTCCCGTCCCACGAGGCGGAAGACGAGGGCGAAGGGGGTCAGGACGAGGAAGAAGAACACCGTCAGGAGCACCCGCGTCATCACGAAGCCCAGCACCACGGCGAGCGACATCCAGGCGTAGTAGAGCGGCTTCAAGGCGAGCGGCACGAGGGTGCCGGCGGCGATCAGCGCAGCGCCGATCCACCCCAGGACCGGCGCCGCGCCGCTGGCCGGATCGCGGTACCAGAGAACGGCCGCGATCAGCAGCAGGACGCCTCCCACCACCCAACTGAACTTGCGCAGCTCGCGGCGATCGGGCCGCAGCTCACGGATCTCCTGTGCGATCGACATCTCTTCTCCAGGGCTCCCGCGTCAATCGAGCTGGAACTCGTCGCGCCAGTCGCCTTCCTCGTGCCATGGCGGCTGATCGGCCTTGGCCAGCAGGAACGAGCCCATGACCAGGTAGTCCATCTCCGTACGCATGAAGCAGGTGTAGGCGTGCTCCGGCCGGCAGACGATGGGCTCGCCGCGCACGTTGAAGGACGTGTTGATGATGACCGGGCAGCCGGTGAGCTCCTTGAAGGCGCGGATGGTCTCGTAGTACAGCGGGCTGTCGTCGGGATGGACGGTCTGGATGCGGGCCGAGTAGTCCACGTGGGTGACGGCCGGAACGTCGGAGCGCTCGATCTTGAGCTTGTCGATGCCGAAGAGCTCCGGAGCGGCTTCGGCCTGCCTGCGGTGCCGCTCGTGCACCGGGGCCACCAGCAGCATGTACGGGCTCTCGCGGTCGATCTCGAAGTACTCGGAGACGTCGTCCACGAGCACCGACGGGGCGAAAGGGCGGAAGGACTCGCGGAACTTGATCTTGAGGTTCATGGTCTTCTGCATGTCGCCCGAGCGGGCGTCCCCGAGGATCGAGCGGCCGCCGAGGGCGCGCGGTCCGAACTCCATCCGCCCCTGGAACCAGCCGACCACGTTCTCGGCGGCGATGAGCTCGGCCACCCGGCGCGGCAGGTCGCCGCGCTCGAGGCGCTCGTAGCTCGCGCCGTAGCCGTCGAGCGCGCGCCGGATCTCGTCGTCGGAGAACTCGGGCCCCAGGTAGGAGCCGCGCTGGGTGCCGCGCGGCCGCGCCTGCCGGGGCTTGTCGAGGTACAGGTGCCAGGTCGCCAAGGCGGCGCCGAGGGCGCCGCCGGCGTCGCCGGCCGCCGGCTGGATCCAGAGGTCCTCGAAAGGGCCCTCGCGCAGGATACGGCCGTTGCCGACGCAGTTAAGGGCCACGCCCCCAGCCAGGCAGAGGTGCTTCTCGCCGGTCTCGCGGTGCACGTGCCGCGCCATGCGCAGCATCGCCTCCTCGCAGACCACCTGCACCGAGCGCGCGAGGTCCATCTCGCGCTGGGTCAGCCGCGACTCGGGCCGCCGCGGCGGGCCGCCGAACAGGCGGTGGAGCTGCTCGCTCGTCATCCGCAGGCCCGAGCAATAGTCGAAGTAGGCCTGGTTGAGGCGGAAGGAGCCGTCCTCCTTGAGATCGACGATCTCGCCCAGGATCACGTCGACGTACTTCGGCTCGCCGTAGGGCGCCAATCCCATGACCTTGTACTCGCCCGAGTTGACCTTGAAGCCCGTATAATAGGTGAAGGCCGAGTACAGGAGGCCGAGGGAGTGCGGGAAGTGGATCTCCTTGAGGATCTTCAGGTCGTGCCCGTCGCCGACGCCGAAGCTGGTGGTCGTCCACTCGCCGACGCCGTCGATGGTGAGGAAGGCGGCGCGCTCGAAGGGCGAGGGGTAGAAGGCCGAGGCGGCGTGCGCTTCGTGGTGCTCGGTAAAGAGGCGCTTGCCGCCGAAACCGGGAAGCGAGCGCTCGATGATCCGCGGGATGAAGAGCTTCTTCTTGATCCACAGCGGGATCGCCTTGATGAACGAGGGCAGCCCCCGCGGCGCCGAGGCGAGGTAGGTCTCGAGGATGCGCTCGAACTTGAGGAAGGGCTTGTCGTAGAAGGCGACGTAGTCGAGGTCGCCCTCGCGCAGCCGCCCCTGTTCGAGGCAGTAGGCGATGGCCTGGGCCGGGAACTCGGCGTCGTGCTTGACGCGCGTGAAGCGCTCCTCGGAGGCGGCGGCGACGATCTCGCCGTCGACGACCAGGCAGGCCGCGGCGTCGTGGTAGAAGCAGGAGATGCCCAGGATCTTCATAGAATTCTTCGCCCGACGGCGCCCGTAACGTACTACAAGGCCGGTCGACTGTCTATGCCCCCTGGGCTCCGCTCCGTCGGAGCGGAGGAAGCACGAGGCCGGGCCGCAAGCTGCAGGAGGATGAGATGACTTCCGCCCGTTCCGCCCCCGGCACCGGCTCGCCTCCCCCCGGTCCGACCCCGATGTCGATCCTTGGCTGGCGGGGCAACGCCCTACGCTTCTTCCGCAATCCGGTTGCCTACCTGTCCGGGCTCAAGAAGACGCATGGCGACGTGGCCTCTCTGGTCGACTGCGACCACCCGACGCTATTCACGCAGCCCACGGCGCACCAGGGACGCACGATCTTCGGCTTCGGACCGGAAATCAACAAGCAGATCCTCACCCGCCCCGACGTCTTCCCGGTGCACCGCCCACGAGGCCCCAAGACCGAGACGTTTGAACGGCTTTCCAACAATATCTTGTTCATGAATGGCCCCAAGCACGTGCAGCAACGGCGGCTCCTGAATCCCACGTTCACCCGCGAGCACTTGCAGAGCTATCACCAGGACATCGTCCACTACACCGAGCAGATGCTCGACCGGTGGCAAGCCGGGCAACGGGTCGACATGCTGCGTGAGATCAACCTGCTCGCCCGCAGCGTCGCCAGCAAGGCGCTCTTCGGCCTCGATCCCACGGGCAAGTCCGGAGCCATCTCGCTCACCATCCGCCATGTCATCGACGCGCTCTTCTCGCCGGTGACGCTGATTCCCCTCGACCTTCCCGGTATGCCCTACCGTCGCCTGCGGCTCGACATGGAAAAGGCGGAAGCGCTCATCCGGTCCGAGATCGAGCGCCGGCGTGCCTCCGGCGTCGGTGACGACGCGCTCATGATGATGATCAGGGCGCACGACGAGGAGGGCAACCGCCTGTCGCCGGCCGAGCTCGTCAGCCAGGCGTTCGTGCTCTTCTTCGCCGGCCACGACACCGCGACGAGCGCGATCTGCTGGACGCTCTTCCTGCTGGCACAGCATCCCGAGGTCTCGGCCGAGCTCCACCAAGAGCTCACGGACCGGCTCGGCGGCACGCCGCCCACCTACGAGCAGATCTACGACCTGCCGGTGCTCGACCGCGTCGTCAAAGAGAGCCTCCGGGTGCTCGGGCCGGGCGTCTTCTTTCCGCGCGTCGCGGCCGAGACGACGACCCTCGGTCCCTACGAGATCACGGCCGGCAGCGAGGTCCTCTACAGCCCCTTCGTCACCCACCATGATCCGGACGTCTATCGCGATCCGCTGCGCTTCGAGCCCGGCCGCTGGCTCGAGATCGACCCCAGCGGCTTCGAGTACCTGCCCTTCGGCGCCGGTCCGCACCGCTGCATCGGCGCGGCGTTCGGCGGCATGCAGATGCGCACGGTCCTCGCCACCCTCGTCCAGCGCTACCGGTTGGAGATGGTCCCCGAATCCCGGATCGACGTCAACGTCAACGTCGTCATGTCGCCCACCCATCTCCCGATGCTCGTCCGCCGCCAGGACCGGCATTTCCACCGCAGCAAGGCCGAGGTGACGGGCTTCGTCCGCGAGATGGTCACCCTGGGGGATTGACTCCCCCCTGGATCGTCGAGTAGAGTAACCTACCAACCGGTTGGTCCGTCGAGGACCTTCCAATCCCGCGCCGTCGTCGCCGCCTTCGCCTGTCCCAGGCGTTCGCCCACACCAAGACCAGTGCCGTAAGGGAGAGCCTCTCATGAGCCAGGAACCGTCGCCGACCTCCGGACCTCGGATCTCGAACGGGACAGCCTGGCATCTGGACGGCGCCGGATTCGAGGAGGTGGCGGACCCGGCGCCGGCACTGCTCGACTCGCCGGAGGTCGCCGCCGCGCTCGCCGCTCACGGCGAACGGCTGCCGCTGCTCCCGGCGACGGTCTATTCGCTGACGCACAGGATCCCGATCGCCGAAGGCCGCCACCTCCACGTCACCGAGTCCTTCACCCTCAAGGCCTGGCACCGGTGGCCGCGCCGGGCCGCGCTGATGCTCGGCGGACCCGTGACCCGCGGCAGCTACTGGAGCATCCCGGTACCCGGCTACGACGGCCCGGCGATGATGGCCGAGCGGGGTTTCTTCGCCTATACCGTCGATTACCTCGGCGTCGGCGAGAGCTACCGCCCGGACGACGGCAATACGGTGACCCTCGCGGACAACGTCGCGGCGCTGCGCCAGATCCTGCGCTACGTCCGGTTTTTCCGCGCGGTGCCGAAGGTCGACGTCGTCGCCGAATCGATCGGCGGCGCGATGGCGACTCAGCTCGCCGCGGACGGCGACCGGGTGAGGGGCTGTGTGATCAGCACGATCCTGTACAAGACCCTCGCGCATCAGCTCATCGTCTCGCCGGAATGGACGGCTTTCCTCAATGCGTTTCCGGACGGCTACACCCGGAACCCCCCGGAGTCCTACGACAAGTTCCTCGTCAACACGCCCAACGAGCAGGTGCGGCGTTACACCTACGATACCCAGCCGGGAGGCTATCCCGCCGGGCCGTTTCGGTGGCTCGCCGGCGGTCTTCCCTACTTCGATCCCGGCCTCGCCCGGGTGCCGGGTCTGATCCTGGTGGGAAAGGGCGACTTCGTCCCCGGGCCCGACGATCCCCACGACCTGGCCGCCGACTACGGTACGGACGGAGCGAAGCTCGTGATCCTGGACCGTGCCGGCCACGTCCCCCGCATCCAGAGCGAGGAGATCGCCGCGAGCTATTGGGCGGAGGTCTTCAACTTCATCGATCCCTGATCTTCATAGGAGCCGAACAGATGGACGTCGAGACGATCGTTGCCGAACCCGTGCGAGTCGAGCCCCTCGCGGCCGCACAGACGAGCGAGGAAACCGCCCGCGCCAGGATCTTCGAGCTCGGTTTCTCCTGGACAGTGCCGCGAGCCCTTCACGTAGCTGCCGAGCTCGGCGTGGCCGACGCGATCGGCGACCAGCCCAAATCGGTCGAGCAGATCGCCGCCGCGACCGACTCCCATGCACCGTCGCTCGGCCGCCTGCTGCGTCTACTCGTCAAGCACGAGGTCTTCGACCAGGACGGTGAGGGTCGGATTCGCCTCAACGAGGTCTCGAGACTGCTGCGCGCCGACACACCTGGCTCCATGCGGGATTTCCTGCGCTTCGACAACGACGTCATGTGGTCCGCCTACGGCGGCCTGCCCCACACGGTCAAGACCGGGGTGCCCGGTTTCGATCACGTTCACGGCCGGAGCTTCTTCGACTATCTGATGAGCGACATGGAGGGAGCCAGGAGGGTGGACGGCGCCCAGCTCAGCCTTTCGGTGCCGGAAGAGAAAGTCATCCCCCGGGTCTACGACTTCTCCGCCGCCGGCTCGATCTGTGATCTCGGAGGTGGACGGGGCGGACTCTTGACGGAGATCCTCCTGGCCTCTCCGGACGCCAGAGGCGTCCTCTACGATCAGCCCCAGGTCGTCGAGCAACCGGAACGCTTGCGGGAAGCGGGCCTGCTCGATCGTTGCAGCGTCGTCGCCGGCGACTTCTTCGGTTCCGTGCCTGCCGGGCACGACCTCTACGTACTCAAGCGCGTCCTCCACGACTGGGACGAGGAGAAGAGCATACGGATCCTGCGCAACGTCCGGCAGGCGATGGACGAGGACGCCCGGTTGCTCGTCATCGAAGGCATCGTCCGCTCCGAAGACACCGAGTCCCTGGTGCGGGAGTGTGACATCAGTATCATGACTTTCCTGACGGGCCGGATCCGCAGCAAGGAGGAGTTCCTGGCGCTCTTCGGCGCGACCGGCTTCAAGCTGCTCCGGATCGTCCCGGCGACCTCCCTGGTCTCGGTCATGGAGCTGAGGAAGTCGTGAGCCGAAGCGCGAACAGGGGAGCTTGGCCTGACTTCGGCTGCCGGGCGCTATGTAAGGGCTATCCCTCGCCGTCGACACAACCCTTGAACACCCCCCTCGCGTCATTGATGAGGAACCTACCGAGTGTTCGGTATTCTGTCCTGCGAGACTCGGCGCCAGGAGTCGCGGCGGGTCGTCGAAATACTGCTTGACCGCCCTTCTCCCGCCCTCTATAATGCCGCCGTATCGAAGGATCGGGGACTTCTGAAGCGCGCAACGATCCGAGCGCACGGAGAGATGACATGGTCAACAGAGTAGAGTTGAAGAGCATGGTTGCGACGGGGGCCGTGACGCTGGCGGTCACGCTTTGGGGCGGCGTACCTTCGGTGAGGGCCGATGGCGCCGTGACGAGCGACGCCGTCGTCGCCGCCGAGGGAGAGGACTCGGCTCGCTCGACGGACGACGCCGGCACCGGCGCCGCCGTTCAGCCCGCTGAATCGACCGCACCCGCCGCCCTTGCGCCCGCGAAGTTTCAAATCCACGGCTTTCTGACGCAGGCTTACGCCACCGCGGACTTCACCGACGGCGGGCCCAACTCCGACGAGATCGCCCTCGGCATTCCCGAGGAGGGGACCTCCGACTACCGCTTCCTCGCCCTCCAGTTCCGTTACCAGATCTCACCCGAGGACCTGATGGTCGTGCAGCTCAGCAGCCGGGCGTTGGGCGACAGCCCGATCGAGCTGGTCGAGGACGAAATCGAGCTCGACTGGGCGTTTTATGAGCGGAAGTTGACGAATAACACGTCGATCAAGGTGGGCAGGATCCAGATTCCTCTGGGTATCTACAACGAGATCCGGGACGTCGGAACGATCCTCCCGTTCTACCGGCCTCCCTACACCTTCTACCGCGAGGGCACCTTCACCAGCGAGACCGTCGACGGGTTGCTCCTGGCCCATACGCTCTGGCCGTCCTCCGACTGGAGCCTCGAAACCAACTTCTACGGCGGCGAGTGGGATCTGATCGAGCTCTCGGTCTTCGATCCCAGGGAGCCCCCGAAGATCGCCCACACCGAGGACTCCTTCGGCACCCAGCTCTGGCTCAATACCCCGGTGAACGGCCTGCGTCTCGGTGCCGGTTTCCAGAGACGGAACATCACCGAAGGGCAAGAAGGCGTTTTCAGGCGTGAAGGCGAGAAGAGCCGCCTTGACGACTACTTCTTCTCCCTCGATGGGAACTTCGACCGCTTCATGGTGCGCGCCGAATGGCGGAAGTTCGGTGGGCCATTCGTCAGCCCGCAGCTCGGATTCACTTCCAGAGGCTTCAACGAGAACTACTACTTGCAAGTCGGCTTTCGCCTCAACGACAAGTTCGACATCTACGCCCAAAGCGAGTTCGCCGGAGTCAAGAACCACTCCGATTTCTTCCTCGCAGATTCTGAGATCGACTTCCTGACGGACGACGGTTTTTCCCTGGTCTATTCCTTCGCCTCCAACATCGTGTTGAAGGCGGAATACCACTGGTACGACGGCGAGATCAGCGGCTTTCGACCCGTCATGACGCCCGAGGGTCTTCGCCTGCAACCGTTCGTAGTCGAGTTCAACGACGGCACTTACTCCATCGTGAGCCTCGCCGTCAGTTTCTAGGTCGGAGAAGCCGCGGCACAGGCCGTCGGCTTCTCGGGTACCGTCTGCGTTCAGCCCTCACTCACCTCGATTCCCGGGCCCCCGTCCGCATCGCTTCGAGCACCCCTCGACAGCGGCGGCGGCGGCGGCTCGGATACTTTGGACGCGTCGACAGGAAGCCCTGGATGATACACCTTTCTCCGAACGTCGTTACGACGCCCCGAGCCCGGCCCCCCGGCCGGGTTCTCCTCGTCGCTCTCCTCCTTGGGAGCGCTGCCTGTTCTGAGCCGGTCTCTCAGGTCGTGCCGAGCCAACGCCTGGTCGATCAGATCGGTCCCGGGAGCATCGTGGGAACGCCGGCCGCCACCGGCCATGAGCCGCGGACGCCCACGGAGTGGCGTTTCGACCAACCGCCGACCGGCCCGCTCCATCCTCTCCATCCGCAGACTCGGGGATGGCGGGCAGCCGCCGGCATCGCCGGCCTGAGGGTGGAGGACGGGCGCCTTTCGGGACGGACGACGAGCGACTCCCCGATCCTCCACTTCGAACGCGGATCGGGTCTTGACGATCCCGATCCTCTCCATGAGATCCGGATTCGCCTCAAGGTGTCCGCTGGCACCGAGCTCGCCTTCCTCTTGCTGCCGGACGAAACCGTGAACTTCCCCGCCATCCTCGCGGCCGCCGCCGACCTTCCATGGCAGACCCGCACGCCGATCGTGGCCGGCGATCTCCAGACGTACAGCCTCGAGAGCTTCTTCAAACGACGCTCCGCGGACGTGCGGCACATCCTCTTGCGGCCGACCGACGCCGCCGGCGCGAGCTTCGAGATCGAGTCGCTGCGATTCGTCTTCCGCAGCGAGTACCTGGCCGGCATACCTTCCGGAATCGGCTGGCACGGCCTGGCCAACGAGTACCGCGAGACGGTCGTCACTCGCGTGCCCGAGACCATCGACTGGGACGTGTCGCTGCCGGCGAAGCCGGTCCTCGACCTGGCCGTGGGAACCGTCGAAGAGCGACCGGTCACGTTCAGGGTCCTGGTGGGCGCCGGGACCGCCGACGAGCTTCTCGTCGAGCGAACGGTGTCGACGCCGCACCGTTGGGAGGAGGTCTTCATGCCCCTGCCGGACCTGGCGGGGAGGCAGGTGACGTTGAAGCTCTCGCTCGCCGCCGAAGACGACGGGGCCCTTGGTCTCTGGGGCTCGCCAGCGGTCCGGAACCTGGAGAGCCCGCTGGCGGCGGCCAGCGGAGGCCCTCCGGTCCCCGCTGGCGTCATCTTCATCCTCGCCGACACGCTCCGCGCCGACCGCCTCGACCTCTACGGCCACTCTCGGCCAACCGCCCCGTTTCTCAAACAGATGGCGAAGAAGGGCGCTCACTTCGAGGACGTGATCGCCCAGGCGAGCTGGACCAAGGCCTCGGCCGTCTCTCTCTTCACCTCCCTCTACCCCAGCAGCCACAACGCCAACGACTTTCTCGACCGTCTGCCGAGCTCGGCCGTTACTCTCGCCGAAGTCTATCGGGCTGCGGGGTATGCCACCGTGGGCCTGTCCTCGGTGCCGTTCACGGGCCAATTCGTGAACCTGCACCAGGGATTCGAAACCCTGCACGAAACCGACTTTCTCAACGAGAGCAAGAACGCGCGGGAGTATGTCGACCGCCTGGCGCGCTGGCTGGAAAGCCATCGCGGGGTGCCGTTCTTCGCGTTCCTGCACATCTTCGACCCTCACAGCCCGTACGAGCCGCGGAGCCCGTTCAACGCGATCTGGTCCGATCCGCAGTGGCACCATGAGCACCGGTTCAACCAGATGCAGGTGAGGAGGTTCATCGAGGAACCGGGGCTGAAAGTCACGGGGACGCCGACGCGAGCCGAGCTCGAAACCGCGGCGCTCGATTCGGCGGCGTACGTCGAACGCGAGCTCGAATGGTACGACGGCGCGATTCGCGCCATGGACGTCGAAGTACGCCGGCTCTTCGAGAGGTTGCGCGAGCTGGGCCTGCGAGAGAAGACCCTCGTGGTCTTCGCCAGCGACCACGGTGAAGAATTCCACGACCACGGTAGGATGTTCCATGGCCAGAGCATCTATGGAGAGCTCATCAACGTGCCGCTGATTCTTCACTACCCGCCGTCCATCGCCGAGGGGACCGTCGTCAAGGAGACGGTCGAGCTGATCGACGTGATGCCCACGCTCCTCGACTTCAGCGGGCTGACGGCACCGGAGCAAGCTCAGGGAGAGAGTCTCCGGCCGCTGCTGGTCGTAGGGGGTCGAGAGAGCTGGAAGCGGAGCCCCGCGTTCAGCGAAAAGCCGGCCACGACTCACTTCGGGACTCCGGCTCCGCGCGACACGGAATCGACAGCCATCCTCTTCGAAGGTTGGAAGCTGATTCACAACTCGAGGCGGGCGGCGGGCGCACCTGAATTCGAGCTCTACCATCGTCGTGACGATCCCCTCGATCAGAACGACGTTGCGGCGCAGAACCCCGATGTCGTTGCGCGGCTCCGGGAGCACTTGGCCGCCTGGCAGAAGCTCGTTCTCGCGCAACGGCTGGAGGCCGACGATGACGCGGCCCAAGGCTTGAGCAGCGAGGAGATGGAGCGGCTCCGAGCCCTCGGTTATCTCTGAGCCGCCTCCAGTCCTTCCTCTCAACGAACGAAGAGAAAGACCATGAGCGCGAATACGACGAATCGTCATCGACCCATCTTCATGCTGCTCGCCGCTTTCTTGCTCTCGGGCTGGGCGCTGGGTGAGCAATCCGCTACACCCGCGGACGGGTGGGCGCAGTTTCGCGGACCCGGACGATCCGGTGTCTCGAAGGAGAGCGGCCTGACGCGGACATGGCCTGAGAACGGGCCGCCGATTCTGTGGCGTCAGGAGCTCGGCGAAGGGTTTTCCGGGATTTCCGTCGCCGGCGACGACTTGTACACCCTCTACGCCGTAGGCGACGAGGAGCTAGCCGGCTCTTTCAGCGCCGCCGACGGTTCGCCGCGATGGAGCGTCAAGATCGGCAGTAAGTATCTCGACGAGTGGGGCAACGGACCGCGGGCAACGCCGACGATCGATGGGGAAGTCGCTTACGTGCTGGGCAGCGCGGGGCGTCTTCTCGCCCTCGACGTCGCGGACGGTGGTCTGCTCTGGGAAGTGAATCTCGTCGCGACCTTCGGCCCGTCACGCGGGCGATTCAACATGGAAGGTATGATACCGGATTACGAGGAGACCAACACTTCCGAGTTCGGTCACTGCAGCTCGCCGCTGATCGTCGACGACGTGCTGATTGCGTATACCGGAGCGGGGAACGGGAAATCGCTGGTGGCCCTCGACAAGCATACCGGCAGGACGAGATGGAGCGTTCTCGACGCCGGCAGCGCTCACTCGTCGCCAGCCCTGATGGAGATCGCGGGTCAGCGACAGATCGTCCAGGTCATGCCGCAGGAGATCGCCGCCGTGAGCCCGTCCGGCGAGGTTCTCTGGCAGTTCCCGTGGGTTCAATTCAATATTTCACAACCCGTCTTCGTCGCTCCCAGCATGATATTCGCCTCGACCGGGAACGATGTCGGTGCCGTGCTCATCGAGGTCGCAGACCAGGACTCCGGGTTCAACGTCGAGCCTCGGTGGCGCCAGCGACAGATGAGGAACTCTTGGGGATCGTCGGTCTTTCATGGGGGCCACATCTATGGTTTCGACAACGCGACGCTCAAGTGCCTCGACGCGGAGTCGGCGGAGGTGCGTTGGGCCAAGCGCGGCTTGGGGAAGGGCTCGCTGATCGTCGGCGATGGATTGCTGATCGTGCTGAGCGATCAGGGTATGCTCGCCGTGGCGGAGGCGACCCCCGAGGAGTACCGTGAGCTCGGCAGGATGAAGGTGCTCGAAGGACCCACCTGGACGGCGCCCTCGCTGTCGCGTGGAAAACTGTTTCTCAGAAACCACAGGGGGATGGTGTGCATAGACCTCGTCAGGTGATGGACGGGCGGCCGGAGGTGACGGCAGCGAGGCTTCACGCGTGGATTCTAGCTTTCGTGGCCTGGGGCGTTATGCTTGCGGCTGGATCGGCGTCGCCGCAGGAGCTGCCTCCGGAGGAGGTCCTGCGGCGGGTGGCCGAGGCTCTCGGCGGTCGCGAGGCGTGGGCTGAGGTCGAGACGCTGGAGGTCTCGGGAGAGCACAGCAGCTTCAGTCGGACGCGGCCGTTCTTGGTGCTTCGGCAACGGCCTGATCTATACCGCCTCGAGTACAGCGAGGGCTCGCGCGATCTGGTGGTCGGCTATGATGGGGAAACGGCTTGGTGGAAAACGGAGATCACCATGGTATCCAAAGCCAGTTGGTCGATCGAGGCCCCGAGCCCGCATGCGCGAGCGATTCGAGCTGATGCGCCCCTGGCGCCGGTCTTCGTCGCGCCCGCCGAGAGCGGGCACGCGATAGAAGTACTGGGGAAAGCCGAGCTCGAAGGAGTGCCCTACTACAAGGCCGTGGTGACGGTGAGCGGCGGCGGTGTCGAGGAATGGTATTTGGATGCCGACACGTTTCTGCCTATGGCACGTATCTCTACCGGAGCTTATCATGGCACGAAGTCCGAGCAGCGGAGCTTCTATTCGGATTATCGCAAGGTTGGACGGATCGTGATCCCACATCACGTCGAAGTCGAGATCGGGAACGATTTCCTGGAATTCGCGGTCGAACAGGCGCGGATCAACGTCGAGATCGACCGCGACCTGTTCTCGCTGCCTCTTCCCGCCGGGATGGCGTGGCTGGAGGGCCTGGCGGGAGAGTGGAAGGTCAAGGCCGAGTGTCGAGGAACGCCGGGCGGGCCGTGGCTCGAGTCTGAAGGCACTTCCGTCATCGAAAAACGCCAGCGAGGCGCGCTTCTGGCCGAGACACTGAGTTACTCCTGCGGCGGCTTCAGGTGGAACGTTGACAAGCTCTATGCTTACGACCGCTTCAGAGAGGTCTTCAGGGTCATTCGGTTCGACAACTTCGCCTCGCAGGCGGACCTCCTCGCCGGCGTGCTGGCGGAGGGTCGGCTTGCCGTGTCCAACGTCGCCAGCGGCACCACGTGGACGGTCTATGAGAATACGTATCACTCGCGTGAGGTCATCCATGACCTCACGGAGGACTCGTTCAGCGTCGACCTCGAGGTTTCGCTCGATGGCGGCGAATCATGGACTGTCGACAAACGGCTCCTTTACCTCCGTCAGGCAAGCGACGACACGGCAAGCCGATAGCCTCGACAGGCCAAGGAGGCGGTTACCGCCGACGCTTGAGTTTGTAGACCACGTTCGTTTCGTCTGAGGAAACGTAAATCTGGTCGTCGGCGTCGACAGTGACGCCGTTGAACAGCCAGGTCGGTGGCACGTTCGGGGGCGGGGGGCCGAATTCGATGCCGGCGGCGATGGTCGACACCGCGCCGGTTTCAGGCTTGACCCGCGAGACACGGCCGGCTCCGGATTCGACGACGACCAGGCTTCCGTCCGACAACGTCGCCAGGCCTTCGGGCCGCGCCAGCTTGGAGGCCACCAGCCGCGGCGGAGTGAGGACCTGACCCTCGGCGACGAGCTGGAGAAGGGTGCCGGCGAGGTTGTCGGTCGCCCACAGATTGTCGTCCACCGCCGCCAGGCCCGCCGGCGCGAGGAGCCCGGTCGCGAGGACCGTGCGCGGCGCCGGTTGCGCCATCGGCGTGCGCACCACCGAGCCGGTGCGCAGCTCGGCGACCACCAGATCGCCCTGGAAGGCGATCGCGTTGAGCGGCGTGGCGAAGTCCCTGATGCTGACGACCACCGAGTTGCTGGTGACGTCGAAGACCTGAACGGCATTTCCGAGCCACGAGGTCACGATCAGCCGGTCGCCGTCGGCGGCGACCGTAGCCGGCGACACCAGCACCGAAGTCAGGGGGATCACACGCTCGATCCGACGCAGCCGGCCGCTCGTGCTGTCGTAGGCCTTCAGAGTGAAGAGATCGGCGACCCAGAGCTCCTCGCGCCGGCCGAAGCGATCGGCCGTGAGCATCGTCAAGCCTCCCGGCAGGATCATCCCACCGCGATGGATCAGCCGCTTGTGGCCGTTGGGCCGTATTTCGGTGATCGAACCGTCGAGCAGGCTGGTGGCGTAGAGATTGTCGTCTTCATCGAATGTGATGTTGTCAACCCCGGTGGGCAACGTGGCGAAGTCTTCGCGGACGCCAGTCGCCAGGTCGATGCGTACGATCTTGCCAGCGCCGGCGTCATTGACGTAAAGTCGGCCATAGCTGTCGAAGTCGACCGCCGCCGGGAACGTGAATTCGCTGGCCGCGATACTTGCAGCGTCTTCGACGCTCGTCGCATCGACGTTGATGCGCAGCACCGATCGCGTCGACGCCTGCGGGCTGTAGAGCATACCGTCGGGGCCAAAGGCGAAGCCGTTGAGGTTGCCGGCGCCTTCGAGAATCAGCCGCGGAGGCGCGACGCCCTCCGGATCGATCTCGTAGAGCATGTCGTTGAAGATGACCGCGGCGACGAACAGGCGCCCCTGCGAGTTGAAGGCGATCGGGTTCACGCCGAGCGGCAACTTGGCGACGGTCGATATCTCTCCGTCGCTGCTGAGGCGCCCGACCTCACCGGTGAAAGGGGACGTCCAATACAGAGCGCCGTCCGGACCGAAAGTCAGGTCGTCCGGAGACTCGACCCCGACGTCGGGACCCAGGCGAGCGAGTACGGCTCCGCTGCGATGGTCCACCACTGCGATCTCGCGGCCGAAGACGGTGGCGACGTACAGATTGCCGTCGGGGCCGACGGCGATGCCGTTGGTGCTCTGGATTGCGGCGCCGCGTACCAGCGGACGAATAGACCAATGTGACTTATCATGAGCTCTAGCGGCATCGAAGACGAAAGTCAAAAGAACAGCAACGAGGACATTCAACTTTTTCATCACCAAACCCCTTTCCTACACAAGCTGGTGGACCCCCAGCGATGCCGAGATCGACGTCCCGGTGCAAAGCTTCTGTCCCAGCACTCTTTGTCCCTAAGTCGATCACGCAAGCCGCGATTTCGTGGTGCAAGCGGCATGCCAATTGACGTTTCTGAATGATCTCGCCACTTGGAATTGCCGGACCGCCCAATTTTTGCAGGATCCGGCAAATTCGGGCTCGGGTCTGGACGACTTTTGACCGACTGGTCGATAGGTCGGTGCCCACGAAATTCGATTCTACTGAACGCTTGGTCGGGAATCCGACCGGTTGGCAGGCCGGTTATCGGGGCAATATGAACGGTCAGTAGAACCAAAAACGTCCGCTATGGAGGACAAAGCACCCGAGAGTATCCTCTAAAGTGGACAGTGCGCGGGATTGACGACTTCCGTCAATCTCGTTCCGAGGATGCTCAAAACAAACGCACGCTCCACAGCGTAGCCACCACCCAGCCCACACCGCAGAGGACGAGCGCGGGCGAGGAGAGCAATGTTTCGACGGGGGAAGCGCCCTCTTCCCGCACGTGCACGACCCGCAGGTACTCGAGCACCCCGAAGACGACGAAAGGGAGCGAAGCGAACTCGCGGCCCGGCACCAGGACCGTCGCCTCCATGCAGTAGAGGGCGTAGGAGATGAGGGTGGTGGCGGTCATGATGCCCATGGCCTGGTGCAGGAACTCGCGGTTGTATCCGGCGAGGCTCGGACGGTGCTCGGCGGCGACGCCCTTGACCAGGTCGCCCCAGCGCTTGGCGAGCGCCAGGTAGAGGGCGAGGGCCGAGGAGCAGAGCAGCAGCCAGTTGGAGGGCTCGACGTCGACGAGAGCGCAACCCAGGAGCACCCGCAGCACGAACCCGGAGGAGAGCAGGCAGACGTCGAGCAGGGGCACGTTCTTGCCGTGGAGGCTGTAGTAGACGTTGAGGCCCACGTAGAGGAGGAGGATCGCGAGGGCCAGCCGGCTGCCGGAGAGGTAGGCGAGGCCGGCGCCGAGGGAGGCCAGCGCCGCGCTCGAGGAGAGCGCCGCCGCCGCGCTGACGCGTCCCGCGGCCACCGGGCGGTCGCGCTTCCTCGGATGCCGGCGGTCGCGCTCCGCGTCGAGGGCGTCGTTCATCGCGTAGACGGCCGAGCTCGCGAGACAGAACCCGAGCAGGCCGAGCAGGAAGCGCGGCAGGTCGAAATGGGCGCCGCTCGCCAGGGCGAAAGGCAGCGGCATGAAGACGAAGACGTTCTTGATCCAGTGCGTGGGGCGGAAGAGCGCGATCAGGTCTTTGAGCATGGTCTTCGAGAGGCCGCCCGGGCGCGGGCGCGGCTCGCGGCGCGGAGCCGGCGGGTTACGGGTTGCGGGTAAAGCCTTCTCTGTCGGTGCGCAGCAGGCCGCACTCGAGCGCGAAGCGCACCAGGTCGACGCGGTTCCTGAACTCGAGCTTGTCGGCCAGCCGATAGCGGTAGGTCTCGACGCTCTTGACGCTGATCCCGAGCCGCCCGGCGATCTCGCGGTTGGTGTATCCGTAGGCCACCGCGCGCAAGACCTCGCGCTCGCGCCTGGAGAGCAGGTCGAGCTTCGCCTGCAGCTCGCGGCCCTTGGGGGAGTGAGGATCGAAGCCGGGATCGATCCGCAAGCCGCCGGTCGGGACTTCGATGTAGCCGCGGCCGCCGTGCATCTTGCGGATCACCGACAGCAGCTCGGCGTGGGCGGAGCGGTGCACCACGTACCCCATCTGGTTGATCGCCAGCACCGAGCGCAGCAGCGAGATGTCCTCGTGCACCGCCAGCACGACGACCCGGATGTGCGGATAGCGGTCGGTCAGCTCCTCCATGGCGCGCAGCCCGCCGCCCGGGACCGCCAGGTCCAGGAGCACGACGTCGGGCTCCAGGCGGCCGACCAGGCCCCGCACCTCGGCGCCGCTTTCGGTTTGCCCGACGAGCTCCATGTCGGGTTGCGACTCGATCACGCGCAAGAGCTCGTCGCGCAAGGCGGTCGGCTCGTCCGCGACGAGAACTCGGATCTTCTGACTCATCAGCACACTCCCCAGCTTAGCTCGATCCCGTGACCCGCGAGCTCCGCGACACCCTGTCGGCGGATATCCGGTGCATCTTACACGGTTCTGCTCGCCGTGTCCTGTCCGTTCTCCGGCGCCTTCGTCGGCGCTCGGTCCGTACTAGAATGCGCTCCTCCCTGCCGCGAGGCCCAGATATGGCCGCAAAGAGCCCACAAGAGAGCGCCGCGACGCGCCACGACCGCCGGGTGATCGTCGCCATCGGCGGCAACGCCATCACCCAGGCCGGCGGCGACGACAGCGTGGCCCAGGACTACGCCAACCTGCGCCGCAGCCTCCGCAGCGTCGTCACCCTGGTCCGGCGCGGCTACGAGGTCGTGCTCACCCACGGCAACGGACCGCAGGTGGGCAACCAGATGATCCGCGTCGAGCTCGCCCGCGGCCAGGCCCCGGACCTGCCCCTCGACGTCATGGTGGCCGACCTGCAAGGGGGGCTCGGCTACATGATCGAGCGCGTGCTGCGCAACAAGTTCCTGCGCCTTGGCCTGGAGAAGCCGGTCTGCGCGCTGCTCACGCTGGTGGAGGTGGACCGCGCCGATCCGGCCTTCCGCAGCCCGACGAAATTCGTCGGCCCGGCGTTCCCTGGAGGGGAGGTCGAGAAGCTGCGCGCCGAGCGCGGCTGGATCATGAAGGAGGACAAGGGCCGCGGCTGGCGGCGGGTGGTGGCCTCGCCGCAGCCGATCCGGGTCGTCGAACGGCAGCTCATCCGCACCCTGATCGACGCCGGCGCCCTGGTGATCGTCACCGGCGGCGGCGGCATCCCGGTGGTGCGCACCCGCAGCGGCCTCCTCAAGGGGGTCGAAGGGGTGATCGACAAGGACCTGGCCTCGGCCGTCCTGGGGCGCGAGGTCGGGGCGCGCGAGCTCTTCATCCTCACCGGCGTCCAGCGCGTGGCCCTCGACTACGGCACGCCGCGGCAGCGCGACCTCGAAACGCTGACGGTGGCGCAGGCGCGCGCCTACCTGGCCGCCGGCCATTTCCCGCCCGGCAGCATGGAGCCCAAGATCCGCGCCGCGTGCCAGTTCGTGGAGGAGGGGGGAGACCGGGTGCTCGTCACCGACGTCTTCACCCTGATCGACGCGCTCGCCGGCAAGACCGGGACCTGGATCACGCCGTGACGCCCTCGCCCGGGTGAGGTAGCCGCGCACGCCTGTTCCGATGTAGGATCGGCGCGCGCCATGGTCCTACTCCTGATCTACGTCGCCACCGCGGTCGGCTTCTCGTTCTGGTGCTCGATCCTCGAAGGCGCGTTCCTGTCGGCGCGGCTGGCGACGTTGATGGAGCGCAAGGAGGCCGGGAACCGGGGGGCGGCGCTGCTCCTCCAGCTCAAGCAGCAACGCGTCGACGACGCCCTCTCGGCGATCCTCATCCTCAATACGGTCGCCCACACCGCCGGCGCCACGCTGGCCGGCACGCGGGCCGAGACGCTTTTCGGCGACAAGTCCCTGGTCCTCGCCGGGATCGCGGTCCCCTGGGTGGGCCTGTTCGCGGCCGCCCTGATCGTCCTGATCCTGATCGGCTCGGAGATCGTCCCCAAGACTCTGGGAGTGGTCTACGCGCCGCACCTGGTGGGCTTCACGGCCTTCAGCGTGCGGGCCCTCATCTGGTTGTTCAAGCCGGCGCTGCTGCTGACGAGCCAGATCACCAACTTCCTGGCTCGTAACCGAGAAGTCCGGCCGATCTCGCGCCGCGAGCTGGCGGCGATGGTGTCGGCGGCGGCGCGCGACGGGTCGCTGCCCGCGGCCGAAGCGCGGGTGGTCTCCAACGTCCTGCGCTATCACGAGATCAAGCTCGAGGACGTGATGACGCCGCGCACGGTGATCGCCATGCTGCCGGCGGCGACGACGATCGGCCGCTTCCTCGACGACGACAACGTCCGCGTGTACTCGCGCATCCCGCTCTACGAGGGCGAGCGCGACAACGTGGTGGGCTTCGTGTTCCAGCGCGAGGTGCTGGCGGCCGCGGCACGGGGCGAGCCGCACGATACGCCGCTCGCGCGCTTCGCGCGCAAGGCCCTCTTCATGCCCGAGAGCCAGAGCGTGGGCGGCGCCATGCGCCACATGACCGAGCGCCGGGAGCACATGGCCCTGGTGACCGACGAGTACGGCGGGATCGCCGGTCTGGTCTCGCTCGAGGACCTCATGGAAACGACGCTGGGAATCGAGATCATCGACGAATCCGACCGCGTGGCCGACCTGCGGATCGAGGCCGTCAGGGTGCGCGACCGGCGGCTCCAGGAAATCCAGGAGCAGCGTGAGCGGGAGGCCGCGCGCGTGGCCGCGGAGATCGCTCCCAAGGACCCGGTGTAGGGGCGCGCGGCGCGCGCGGCGCGCGCCCGCGCCCGCAAAGCCGGCTCGGGGCGAATCTTCAAGCCTTCTTGGCGGCCAAAGCCGGCTCCGGGCAAATTTTCGGGCTCTCTTGGCCGCCAAGCCGGTTCCGGGGGACGAAATCGCCCGATTTTGGCCGCCAAAGCTGGCTCGGGGGAATTTTCCTCGCCGTCTTGGCCTCGAAAACGGCGAGTCGATTTCGTCAGACGAAATTTTGGCGGAGAAGAATGGATGGTCGACCTCGCCATGAACAGCTTTGGCCGCCAAAGCTCCGCAAAGAATCCCCCAAGGCCAGGATTCTCTGCCAATTCGGCGCCGATATTTCCCCCGGAGCATCTTTCGCGGCCAATCCTTCTGGCGGGGACCCCATTTTAGCCTGAAAGGGCCATGAAACGGAGAATGAGCCGAAGAACCCTCCGGCGGTCCGATACAGTCTCGTCCATGAAGATCATCGACCTTCATCCCGAGGATCGGAGCGCCGTCCGTCAGGCTGCGGCCCTGCTGGTGGAGGGCTTCCGCGAGCACATGTCGCTGCGAATCTCCACGAGAAGGCTCGCGCCCTTCCACCAGGATTCCAGAGTGGTTGCCTTGGAGCGCGGTATCGAGGACGCATTCGAGGCGCTCTGGAGCACGAGGGCGGCTATCGTCGAGCTGGCGAAGCCGCTACCGGCACGCGAGGTCGGCGAGAAGAAGCCTGCTCCCCGGCGGCGTAGGAGGAAGGCCGATCGTAGAGCGGATGACGTCGATACCAAGGGGGACGAGTGAGGCGGCTCACCGGGCTCACATGGAGAGACGGTTCGGGATGCATCCGATTCTCGAGTAGTGGAGGAGACTGGCCGTGAGCACAAAGAAGCCGTCCCATACCCCCCTTTGAAAAAGGAGGGCAGGGGGGATTCTCCGGCGGCTCTAGAACCGGTACCGCAGCCCCGCCCGCGCCGAGAACCCCGGCGCCGGGATGACCGAGGTCCCGGAGAACGCGCGGGTGAACGTCTCCTCGTCGGTCAGGTTGTCGAGGTTGACCTGGAACCGCCAGGGGTTGCGGCCGTACCAGAACGCCGCGTCCACCATGAGGAAGTCGTCGATCGCGAAGGCGTTGTCGGGGGCGATGAACTGCTCGTCGACCCAGCGTCCGCCGGCGGCGACGCCCCAGCCCCTGGGGAGCTGCTGGGTGAGCCACAGGCTCAGAAGCTGCTCGGGCACCCAGGCCGCCGTGTTGCCCGAGAGGTCGACGGTCACCGGCAGGAACCGGCCGCTGGCCGGGTCGAAGACGAAGCTCTGCTGGGTGAGCTCGGTGAGCTCGGCGTCGGTCCAGGTGTAGGCCACCGTGGCGCGCAGGCCGCGCCGCAGCTCGGCGCTCACTTCGAGCTCGAGGCCGTCGTTGCGCTGGGTCCCGGTCTGCCGGGTGATGCCGGTCTGGTCGGGGATGGCCACGTTGTCGCGGTCCAGGCGATAGATCGCCAGGGACGCCGCGAGCTTGCCGTCGGCGCGGGCGGCGCGCACGCCGAGCTCCGCCTGGTCGCTCTCCTCGGGCTCGCGCGACTGGCCCACCACGAAGGTCGACTGCGGCGTGAAGGCCTGGCCGGCGTTCAGGTAGAACGACAGGCCTTCCCGCGGCGTGACGACCACGCCCGCCGTGGGGCTGACCTGCGAGTCGCTGCGCTCGATGAGCGTCAGGTCGTCCTCGAAGTCGATCTCGTCGAGGCGCACGCCGAGCATGAGCTGCACCTTGTCGGAGACGCGGATCTGGTCGACGACGTAGGGCGCCACGATGGTGGTGGTGGCGTCGGTGCCGAAGACCAGGATCGGCGCCAGGATGCCCGGCAGCGTCTCGACCGGGTCGAAGAGGTCGATCGGCGCGAGCTGGCCCACCGAGAAGGTGAATTCGTCGGTCCGCTCCGCCACCTCGAGGCCGAAGAGCAGGTTGTGGCGCACCTCGCCGCCGCCGAGGCGCCACAGGGCCTCGAGCTGGTTGCCGGCGAAGCGTTGCTCGTCGTCGAGGGTGAGCTGCGTGCGGAACACGCCGAGGCCGCCGGTCGCGTTGGCCGGGCCGACGCCGTCGAGCGAGGTCGTGTCGGAAAGCCAATCGAGGCTGCGGTAGTAGGTCTTGTTGCGCAGCAGGAAGTTGTCGGAGAAGCGGGTCTCGACGTCGACCTGGAAGCGGGCGGCGTCCTGCTCGCTGCGGCTGAAGGGCGCGTCGTAGGCGTTCTTGCGCGAGACCTCCGGCACCACCAGGCCG
>Ga0299906_10000240_pt1 | contig 54379 bp, 55 predicted proteins | sample RVTome_14_FD_200259 | JGI IMG/M metagenome (GOLD analysis project Ga0299906, IMG submission 200259) | Soil microbial communities from uranium-contaminated site in the Upper Colorado River Basin, Wyoming, United States - RVT145D125 (version 2) ...
CCGGCGGGAGGACGGCCGCGCCGGTACCGGCTTCGGTGGTCCCGGGATCTCCGTCGAGTACGAGGTCCGCCTGCCGCCCGGCGTGCGCGCCTCGTTCACCACCGAGAACGGCAACGTCGAGCTCGACGAACTCGACGGTCAGGTCGTCGTCTCGACGACCAACGGTCGCATCATCGGCCGGGCGCTGTCGGGCCCGCTCGAGGCTCACCTCGTCAACGGCGGAATCGACGTGGACTTCGCGCGCGTCACCGGCGAGGTCCGCATGACGACCGTCAATGGCGGCATTCGTGTGACCGTCGCTCCGGACGTGACCGCGACCGTCGAGGCGAGCGCCGTCAACGGCGGCGTGAGCGTGGACGACGAGCTGCCCTTCGACGCCGACACGAGCGATCGCCGACGCCTGACGGGACGACTGAACGGCGGCGGCCCGATGATCGTCCTACAGACCACCAACGGCGCCGTGCGCGTGGCGCGGCACGAGTAGCCGGCCCCGGGAGCGGCCGGGGACGCGATGGCCAACGAGGACAAGTCCGCGCGGTACCATCGCCTCCGGCGTCGCGCGGCCGCGGCCATGGCGACTTGGCGCGTGGTGTTCCTGCTCGGTCTCATGGTCAGCGGAGGAGCAGCGGTGCTGCGCGACCGGCTGGCGGCGGTCGCCGGTCCCGGGCTCGTCCCGCTCGTCGTGACGTACGTGGCCACCCTCGTGCTCGTGTACGAGGTCGTGCGGCTGCCGGTGGCCTGGTACGAGGGGGTCGTGCTGGAGCGGCGGTACGGGTTGTCGACGAGCGGCCCGGGAAAGTGGTGGACCGAGCAGTTCCAGGGCGCGGTCCTCGCCGCCGCGGGGCTGGCCGCGGCGGCGCTGGTCGTGTCGGCCCTGCTGCGGTGGAGCCCCGACCGCTGGTGGATCGCGGCGGCCGCCGGGTGCGCGCTCGTGCTCGTGCTCGTCGTGCAGCTCGGCCCGACCTGGCTGCTGCCGCTCGTCCACGAGCTGCGGCCGCTGCCGCGCGAGGCGCTGCGAAGCCGTCTGCTCGCGCTCGCCGCGCGCGCCCGCACGCCGGTGCTCGACGTGTGCGAATGGCGCGTCGGCGACCGGACGAGGAAGGCCAACGCCGCGCTCGTCGGGGCGGGGCGGACGCGGCGGATCCTGGTCTCCGACACGCTGCTGGCCGCGCACGACGACGACGAGATCGAGGCGGTGCTCGCGCACGAGCTCGCGCACCACGTGTACGGCGACATCTGGACGGCGCTCGCCGTCGAGGTGGGGCTCCTCGCTGCCGGCTGCTACCTGGCCGACGTCGCGCTCGAGCTGGCGGTGGCGCCGTTTGCCCTCGACGGCAAGTCCGACATCGCCGCCCTGCCGCTGCTCGCCCTGGTCGGCGGGGCGGTGACGCTGGCCCTGCTGCCGATCTCGCGCGCCGTCTCGCGGGCCCACGAGCGCAGGGCGGATCGCTATGCGCTGGACCTGACGGGGAACGCCGCCGCCTTCATCAGCGCGATGCGGCGGCTGGCGGCGCGAAACCTGGCCGAGGAGCGTCCTTCGCGGCTCGTCCGGCTCCTCTTCCACACGCATCCGCCCTTCACGGATCGGATCGAGGCCGCGTCGAGGACCACCCCCCGAACGTGACGCCGCACCCGCCCGCGCCGCGAGGGCCGACGACGCGGCACCGTGGAGAGGGTCTAGCGGGCGCGGACGACGAGATCGCCCTTCGTCTCCGCGTGGCGCTTGTCGCTCGTCAGGTTCGAGTAGTAGGGGAACGTGCCGGGCCGATCGGCGAGAAACTCGATGGTCGTCGTGCCGCCGGCCGGCACCCGCCGCGACACGCGATAGGCGTCGATCGTCAGGCTGTAGGCGACGTCCTCGCTCTTGACCGTCAGCTTCACCAGATCGCCCTGCGCGACCTCGATACGGCCGGGTGAATAGCGGTAGTTGCTCGCCGTCAGGGTGAATTCGCGCCGGTTGGGCGACTCGTCCTGGCTGGAGCCACGGCCCTGCCGCGGGGCTGCCGCCGGGGCACGGCCGCGGAGGGAAAAGACGACGAGACAGGCGGCGCCGGCGAGCAACAGGCCGAGGAACCGCCTCCTGAGCGCCATGAGCAGCATTGTAGACGAGCCGCGGTCGTTTGCGGCTCGTCCGTGGCCCGGCTGCTAGGATTTGCCCGTGGGCGCCGGGGCGCCGGCCTTCTGCGCCTCTTCCTGCAGCAGGGCCTTGCGGCTCAGGCGGATCTTCCCGGTGGGGTCGATATTGATGACCTTCACCAGCAGTTTCTCGCCCTCCTTGAGCACGTCGCGCACGTCCTTCACGCGATGGTTGGCGATCTCCGACACGTGCAGGAGGCCGTCGGTGCCCGCCATGATCTCGACGAAGGCCCCGAAGTCGGTGATGCGCTGCACGGTGCCCATGTAGGTCTTGTTGAGCTCGGGCGTGGCCGTCAGCTCCTGGATGATGTCGATGGCCTTGGCCGCCGAGTCGCCGTCGGCCGAGGCCACGTTCACGCGGCCGTCGTCTTCGACGTCGATCTTCACCCCCGTGCGCTCGATGATGCTCCTGATCATCTTGCCGCCAGGGCCGATGACGTCGCGGATCTTGTCCACCGGGATCTTGATGGTGACGATGCGCGGCGCGAAGGCCGACATGTCCTTGCGTGGCGCCCCCAGCGTCTTGGCCATCTCCTCGAGGATGTGCAGACGGCCGGCCCTGGCCTGCTCGAGCGCCTTGGCCATGATCTCCGACGTGATGCCGGTGACCTTGATGTCCATCTGCAGGGCGGTGATGCCCTCGGCCGTGCCCGCCACCTTGAAGTCCATGTCGCCGTAGTGATCCTCGGCGCCCGCGATGTCGGAGAGGACGGCCCAGCGGCCGGTCTTCTCGTCCATGATGAGCCCCATGGCGATGCCGGCCACCGCGGCCCGGAGCGGCACGCCCGCGTCCATCATCGCCATCGAGCCGCCGCACACCGAGGCCATCGACGAGGATCCGTTCGACTCCAGGATGTCGGAGACCAGGCGGATCGTGTACGCGAAGGCCTCCGCGACGGGGACGACCGGGGTGAGCGCGCGCTCGGCGAGCGCGCCGTGCCCGACCTCGCGGCGGCCCGGGCCGCGCAGGAACTTGACCTCGCCGACCGAGAAGGGCGGGAAGTTGTAGTGCAGCATGAAGCGCTTGTAGAACTCGCCCGCGACGTGCTCGATCTTCTGCTCGTCGTCGGCCGTGCCGAGCGTGCAGGTGACGAGCGCCTGCGTTTCGCCCCTGGTGAAGACGACCGAGCCGTGCGTGCGCGGGAGCACGCCGGCCTCGGTCCAGATGGGCCTGACCTGGTCGAACTTGCGCCCGTCGAGCCGCACCTGGCGCTCGAGGATCTCGTCGCGCAGGACCTTCTCCTTCAGCTCGCTGAAGATCTTCTTGGCCTCGGTCTTCCGGTGGACCTCGCCCTCGGGAATCGAGGCGATGAGGTCCTCGAGGACCTGGTCCACCCGCTGGTAGCTTTCGAGCTTGCCCTGCAGCCGCATCGCCTCGGAGAGCGGCACGTAGACCTTCTCTTCCACCTCGCGGTAGAACTCGTGGCCGATCGCCTTCTGCGTCACCGTCAGCTTGGGCTTGCCGGCGGCGGCCCGCAGGTCGTCGATCGCCGCGACAATGGTCTTGATCGCGGCGTGGGCCTGCTCGAGCGCGCCCACGACCTGCGCCTCGGTCACTTCCGACGCGCCAGCCTCGACCATGACGATGCCGTCGCTCGTGCCGGCGACGACGAGATCGAGCGCGCTGACCTTCCGTTCCGCGAACGTGGGATTGATGACGAACGTGCCGTCCACCAGGCCGACGCGGACGCTGGCGATCGTCTTCTCGACCGGAATCTCCGAAAGGGCGAGCGCGGCCGACGCGCCGGTGATGGCCAGCACGTCGGAGTCGTGGTCGGAGTCCGCCGACAGGAGCAGGCCGATGATCTGGGTCTCGTAGTTCCAGCCCGGCGTGAAGAGCGGCCGCATCGGGCGGTCGATGAGCCGGCTCGTCAGCGTTTCCTTTTCCGTGGGCTTGCCCTCGCGCTTGAAGAAGCCCCCGGGGATACGGCCCGAGGCGTAGGTGTTCTCACGGTAGTCGACGGTGAGGGGCAGGAAATCGATGCCCTCACGCGCGCTCGACGCGTGCGCCGCGGTGACGAGCACCACGGTGTCGCCCGACCGGACGAGAACGGCGCCATCGGCCTGTTTGGCCAGCTTCCCGGTTTCGAGGGAGATTGTGCGGGACCCGACCCGGACCTCGCGCCTCTGCAGGTTCACGTTGTGCATGTGCTTGGGGTTCTACTTCCGGATGCCGAGACGCCGGATCAGCTCGGCGTAACGCTCGACGTCCTTGCTCTTGAGGTAATCGAGCAGCCGACGCCGCTGGCCGACCAGCTTCAGCAGGCCGCGACGGGAGTGATGATCCTTCGCGTGGGTCTTGAAATGCTCGGTCAGGTAGTTGATGCGCTCGCTGAGGAGCGCGACCTGGACTTCGGGCGACCCGGTGTCGCCCTCGTGCGTCTTGTACGTGCCGATGATGCCGCTCTTCCGGTCCCTGCTCAACGCCACTGACGGCTCCTTCACGCGCGGCCCAGACGGAATGACTGCGTGCGCCACCCACCAGGCCGTCGTACGGTGCGGGGTTCGGAGACACCCGCCAAACAATGCATTGTACCCCAGGACTCACGTGGGTTGGCAACGTGTGGCGCCGGACTGGGCGCCAAGGGCAAGGCGCGACGTGGGGGTCAGGCCAGAACCACCGCCGGGTGCAAAGATCCCGGAGCGCTGCCGGGCTGTGCCATCGCCACCAGTTGATTCCGCTCGTCGAACAGTCGCACCCACGCGCCCGGCCCGGCCGCGCCCTCGGAGATGCCCGCACCGCTCGGGCCGTCGGCCATGTGCCGCGCGTCGACCGGCTGGCCGTGGGACACGCGCACGCGGCCGGTCTCGGTGAGCCGTACGCGGGGCAGGTCCGGCAGCAGGCGATCGAGGGCAATCAACGGCGCTCCCTCGTCGACGGCGATCGCCCCCAGGGCCTCGAGCCCGACGGCCGTGTCGATCGTGAACTCCCCGCTGCGTGTGCGGCGGAGGGCGTCGAGGCAGGCGCCCGTGCCGACGCGCCGGCCCAGCTCCTGGGCGAAGCTCCGCACGTAGAAGCCGGCCGAGCAGGTGAGTGCGACGCGGGCCGCGTCGCCCTCGAACGCGCACAGCTCGGCCCGGACCACGTGCACCGGCACCGGAGCGAGCGTCACCTCGTCGCGCGCGCGGGCCGCGGCGTAGGCCCTGCGTCCCGCGACCTTCTTGGCCGAATAGGCCGGCGGCATCTGCAGGTAGTGCCCCCGGAGCGAGACGATGGCGGCCTCCACGTCGGCGCGCGCCGGTTGCCGATCCGATCGCGCCACGACGGCGCCGGTGACATCCAGGGAATCGGTCTCGATCCCGAAGCGGATCCGTGCCTCGTAGTCCTTCTCCGAGGAAGAGAGGAACCGCACGAGGCGCGTGGCGCGCCCGCAGGCGAGCGGCAGCACGCCCGTGGCGAGCGGATCCAGCGTACCGGTGTGCCCGATCCGCCGCTCGCCGAGCCGACGGCGGGCGGCGGCCACCACGTCGTGCGAGGTCAGGCCCTGCGGCTTGTCGATGACGAGGACGCCGTCCATGCCCCGAGACTCCGGCCCTGCACCGCCGCTTCAGCGGTCAGGCGCCCGAGGCCGCGATCGCGTCGGCCAGCCGGCGCTCGAACAGGGCGCTCACCTCCGCCAGTGTCCCGCGGGCCGAGCACCCCGACGCGTTGCGATGCCCGCCGCCGCCGAAGGCGATGGCGATGGCGTTGACGTCGATGTCGCCCTTGGAGCGCAGGCTGACGCGCCACTCTCCGGGCCCGGTTTCCTTGAAGAAGGCCAGCCCGATGATGTCCCGGACCGACAGCACCAGCCCCGTGAGCCCCTCGGCGTCCTCGTAGGTGGCGCCGCAGTCGTCGAGCAGCTGCCGGTCCACCTGCATCGTCACGATGCGGCCGGTGGCGTCGAGGCGCATGCCGTGCAGCACGGCGCCGTACAGCTTCACCTTGCCGAGGCTGTTGCTGTAGAAGAACACCGTGGCCACGTCGTTCGGATTGACGCCGGCCGCGACGCAGCGGCCGCAGATCTCGAAGGTCCGCGGCGTGATGTTCGAGAAGTGGAAGCCGCCGGTGTCGGTGAGGATCGCGACGTAGAGGTGCGTGGCGATCTCGCGGGTCAGCGGCACGTCGAGCGCGTCGATCAGCTCCGACACCATCTCGCCGCAGGCCGCGGCCGTCAGGTCCAGCCAGTTGAGCACGCCGAACCGGGTGTTGCCCGGGTGATGGTCGATGTTGATGACGTAGCCGCGCTCGATCCCCCGGACGCCGGTGCGGGCGGCGTCGCCGCATTCCATGACGATCACGGCGTCGCCGGTGTCGTCCACGTGGTCCACCACCTCGACGTCCGACGCGCCCGGGAACACCAGCATGGGCCGGGGCACCGGGTCGCAGCTCACGACGCGCACGTCCTTCCCCAGGCTCCGGAGGGCCAGCGCCATCGCCAGCGACGACCCGACGGCATCGCCGTCCGGGCGGGCGTGCGAGACCACCACGAACCGCTGCCGCCGCCGGATCTCGTCGGCGACTCGCGCTGCCGTCGCCTCAGGTGTCGTCGTCGTCATCGGGCAGTGGGGGCGTGTCCGAGGGAGCGGCCCCTGCGCGGCGTGTCTCCTCGGCGTGCAGGTCGCGCAGGACCTGTTCGATACGGTTCTGGTGGGCGATCGACTCGTCGAAGCGGAACTCGAGCTCGGGCACCCGGCGCAGCCGCAGGCGACCGCCGATCTGCCGTCTGAAGAAGGGCGCCGCGCGATCGAGCGCGCGCGCGGTCTCGCGTCGGGCCGCCTGGTCTCCCATCATCGTGTAGTAGACGCGCGCCATCTGCAGGTCGGGTGTCATCCTGACGTGGGTGAGCGTGATGAAGCCGATGCCGGGGTCGTGCACGACGCCTCGGGTGAGGAGCTCGCTGAGCTCCTGGCGGATCTGATCCCCCACGCGATCGGGTCGGTGTCCCTGCGCCATTCTAACGACCTCAGGTCAGGAACTCGATCTCGGTCCTGATGACCAGCCCGGGCTCGAGGCGCTCGAGTTCCTCGGCTGCGGCCTGGAGCTGCTGCTCGGCGTGCAGCGTGGTCGTCGAGATGGCGACGACGCCGAGCCCGGCGCGCTGCCACAGATCGACGTGCTCGACCTCCGCCACGGCGACGTTGAACTTCTGGAGGCGGTCCTTGAGGCGGCGCAGGACCATCCGCTTGTCCTTGAGCGACTGGGCGTAGGGCAGGTGGAGCTCGACGTGGAGGACGGCAACGCGCATCCCGGAGATCTCCACACGACTCTATGCCGTGACCGCCACCCGCTCCATGGTAAAGACCTCGATCACGTCGCCGACCTTGACGTCGTTGTAGTTCTGGAGGCCGATGCCGCACTCGAAGCCGGTCTTCACCTCGCCGACGTCCTCCTTGAACCGGCGCAGCGAGGTGATCTTGCCCTCGAAGACGACCACGTTGTCGCGCAGCAGGCGCACCTGCGTCTCGCCCGCGCGGGTGATGCGCCCGTCGGTCACCATGCAGCCGGCGACCACACCCACCTTCGGTACCTTGAACAGCTCCCGGACCTCCGCCGAGCCGACCCGCACTTCCTTGAACGTCGGCTCCAGCAGGCCCGCCATGCTCTTCTTGATCTCGTCGGTCACGTTGTAGATCACCGAGTGCATGCGGATGTCGATCTGCTCGCGCTCGGCCGTCTCCTGCGCGTTGCGATCCGGCCGGACGTTGAAGGCGATGATGATGGCGTTGCTGGCCGAGGCCAGCAGCACGTCCGACTCGTTGATCGCGCCCACGCCGGACCGGATGATGCGGATCTTGACCTTCTCGTCCGACAGCTTGGTCAGCGTGTCGGCGAGCACCTCGGCCGAGCCCTGCACGTCGGCCTTGACGAGGAGCGGCAGCTCCTTGACCGTGCCCTCGGAGATCTGCTCCCTCAGCGACTCGAGCGTCAGGCGCCCACCGCGGGTACCGAGCGCCTTGGACTTGGCCTGCTCCTGCCGGAACGTGGCGATCTGCCGGGCGCGGGCCGGGTCGGCCACCGCCTGGAACGTGTCGCCCGGCTGCGGCAGGCTGGTCAGGCCGAGGACCTCGACCGGCGTGGAGGGTCCGGCCTCCCTCGTCTGGCGTCCGCGGTCGTCGATGAGCGCGCGGACCTTGCCGGCCACGAGGCCCGCGATGAAGTTGTCCCCGACGCGCAGCGTGCCGTCCTGGACCAGCACGGTCGCCACCGGTCCTCGGCCGCGGTCCAGCTTGGACTCGAGCACGGCGCCCGAGGCGCTCCGTTTGGGGTTGGCCTTGAGCTCCAGGATGTCGGTCGAGAGCAGGATCATCTCGAGCAGCTGATCGAGGTTCTCGCGCTTCTTCGCCGACACCGGTACCATGACCGTCTGGCCGCCCCAGTCCTCGGGCACGAGGTTGAGCTCGGCCAGCTCGCGCTTGACGTTGTCCCGGTTGGCGCCCGGCTTGTCGATCTTGTTGATCGCGACGACGATCGGGACGTCGGCCTCCCTGGCGTGGTCGATGGCCTCGCGCGTCTGGGGCATCACGCCGTCGTCGGCCGCGACGACGAGCACGACGACGTCGGTGACCTTCGCGCCGCGCGCGCGCATCAGCGTGAAGGCCTCGTGGCCCGGCGTGTCGAGGAACACGACGCTGCGGCCGTCACCCACGTCGACGTGGTACGCGCCGATGTGCTGGGTGATGCCGCCCGCCTCGCGCTCGGCGACCTTCGTCTCGCGGATGCCGTCGAGCAGCGACGTCTTGCCGTGGTCGACGTGGCCCATCACGGTGACCACCGGCGCGCGCGGCTGCATGTCCTCCGGTTTGGACTCGTCGCTCTCCGACGAGACGAGCTCCTCCTCGAAGCTGCGCATCTCGATGTCGGCGCCGAACTCGCGGGCGATGTCCTTGGCGACCTCGACGTCGAGCGCGCTGTTGATGGTCATCATCATGCGCTTCATCAACAGCTTCGCGAGCACGTCCTTGACACGCACGTCGAGCTTGTCCGCGAGGTCCTTGACCGTCATGCCCTCGGCCAGCGTGATCGAGCGCGTGATCGGCGGCGGCTCGGCCGGCGCCGACGGGATCACCGGCTGCGTGGGTCGGGCGCGGTGCCGCCCCTGCACGGGCCGTTGCCCGGGCCGGTGCTGGCCCATCGGCGGGCGGAACGGCGGCCGGCCGGTCGCCGGACCGGGGCGCGGCTGCTGGCCCGCCGGACGTACCGGCTGTGACGGCAGCGGGCGCGGACCGCCGAGCATGCCTGGCGTGGTCGGCCGCGGCGGATAGGGTCGCGGCGGCGGCGTGCCGGTGCGTCCGGGCGTGCGGGCCGGTGGCTTCGCCCCGGTTGGCGGCTTTACGATGCGCGGCTGGGTGACCGTGGGACGCTTGGCCGGCGTGAGCGGACGGGCCGGTTGCGGCGTCCTGCCAGGCTCCTCGATACGGAGCCGGGTCTTGGGTGGCACGAACCGACCAGTGGGCGCGGGCGCCTCGGGCTCGGCCTGCGACGCCTCGGGCGCGTCGGCGGCCGGCGTGGCGGCGACGGGTGCAGGCTCCTCGCCCGCCTCCGGCGCCGCCACTTCCTCGACCGCCGACGGCGGAGCGGTTGCCAGGGTTTCCGGCATTGCCTCGGCCGCCGCCGGCGCCTCGGCCGCCGGCGTGCCCTCGGCAGCATCCGCGGACTCGGCATCCTCCTCGGGCGGCACGGCCGACGGCGGCGGCGTCTTCGTCTTGACGAGGCGCGGCGGGCCCAGCACGGGGACCGCCGGCTTGGGAGGCTCGGCCGCCTTCTTCGCGCCGCGCCTGGCGCTCCTGGTCTGACCCGTGTCCGCGAACAGATCGCCCGAGGGAAGGGGGAGCTTCCGCTCCCGTGACACGCGCTCGACGAAGGAGCGCGCCACGACCTCCTCGATGGTGCTCGAGGCGCTCTTCAGCTCGATCCCGTGATCGCGCTTGAGCAGCGCCAGCACCTCCTGGCTCGTCGTGCCCAGGATCTCCGCGACCTTGTAAATTCGAACCGTTGCCAAATCGTGTCCTTCGTCTTCCGCGTGTACGACCCGCGATTGCCGCGCGCCCCGCTGGGGCGCGCCTACTCGCCCCCGGGTCTCGATGACGGGTCCGCAGCGGCCTCGCCCGCCTCGTCCGCCGTCTGCGTCTCGTCCGCCGTCTGTGTCTCGGCAGCCTCGGCGTCCGCGGTGGCCACGGCCTCGGTCACGTCGCCGTCCACCGCCTCGGATGTCTCCACGGCCACCGCCTCACCGGCAGGCTCGGTGTCGCCCTCTCCCACGGCCAGGGCGTCACCGGCTTCCTCGCCGTCCCCGGCGCTGTCTGCTCCAAGGGCGCCGAACTCGGCCTCGACCTCGCGGCGCTTCTCTTCCTCGCTCTTGATGTCGATGCGCCAGCCGGTCAGCTTCGCGGCCAGGCGCACGTTCTGTCCCTTCTTGCCGATGGCGAGCGAGAGCTGCTTGTCCTCGACCACCACCTCCATCACGCGCTCGCGCTCGTCGACGATCGACACGCGCTGCACGCGGGCAGGGCTGAGGGCGTTCATCACCAGCTGGACGGGATCCTCCGACCACTCGACGATGTCGATCTTCTCCCCGCGGAGCTCCCGGATGATCGCCTGGACCCGCGTGCCCTTCATCCCGACGCAGGCCCCGACCGGATCGACGTCCCGTTCACGCGAGTAGACCGCCACCTTGGCGCGGTCGCCCGCCTCGCGTACCGCCCCGCGCACCATCACCGTGCCGTCGTAGATCTCGGGCACCTCCTGCTCGAACAGCTTGATGAGCAGCGCCGGGTCGGTCCGCGACAGGATGATCTGGGGGCCCTTCGCGCTCCGGCTCACGCCCTTGATCACGGCCCGGACCCGCTCCCCGGGGGAATAGCTTTCGGCGCGCGACTGCTCCTTCCGGGGGAGCACCGCCTCGATGCGGCCGATCTCGACGATCAGATCCCCGTTCTCGAACCGCTTGACCGTGCTGTTGATCACCTCGCCGACGCGGTCGTTGTACTCGATGAAGACGTTCTCCCGCTCGGCCTCGCGGACCTTCTGGAAGATGACCTGCTTGGCCGTCTGCGCGGCGATCCGTCCGAGCACGTCCGTGCGCTTCGGGAACTCGATCTCCATGTCCACTTCGGCCTCGTCGCCGTACAGGTCCTGCGCCTCCTTGAGCGAGATCTCGGTCTCCGCGTCGACTACCTCCGACACGATGTGCTTGATGGCGAACAGATCGACCTGGCCGGTCTCCTGGTTGAACCGCGTCTTCAGGTTCTCGTTCGTCTTGTAGTACTTCCGCGACGCGGTCAGGACGGCGTCCTCGATGGCCGTAATGATCGCCTCGGCCTCGATTCCCTTCTCCTTGGCCAGCGTCTCGATCGTCTGCATCAACGGGTTCTGCATCTGGTCCTCAGAATTCCACTTCGAGCCGGCCCCGCGTGATGAGATCGAGCGGCAACCGGTGCGTGCGCCCCTTGGCCGCCTCCAGCAGGACGTCGGCCCCGTCGACGCCGCCGAGCCGTCCCTCGAAAGCCTTCTGGTTGTCCACCGGCTCGCGCACGACGATCTTGGCCAGCCGTCCCGCGAACCGCCGGTAGTCCTCCGGCACGCGCAACGGCCGATCCAGTCCCGGCGACGACACCTCCAGGGTGTAGGCGAAGGGCAGCGGATCTTCCACGTCGAGAATCGTGCCGATTTCCCGGTTCACCTCTTCGCAGTCCTCGATGCTCACACTGTCTTCGGCGGTGGCCGCCGGCCCCGGGCGGTCGATGTAGACCCGCACGACGTGCCCGCCGGTCTCCCGGCGGCTCTGAATGTCCCAGATCTCCAGGCCGCGCGAGGCGGCCACCCGCTCGGCAATCGCCCGAATCTGCTCCAGCGGCTGCATCCATCACCCCTGAAACAAAAAAAGTGGGCACGAGCCCACCTGCAGACTTCCTCCGCCTAGGTGACCCTCTAGCCTATCACGCGCCTTCTGCCCCAGACAACGGACGGGCGACAAGATCGTAGCCACGTCCGGCGACGATCTCGGCCTCGACCATCTGCCCGGCCGTCAGGGCCGACGGGTCGCAGTCGGTCAGGTAGACGAGGGAGTCGATCTCGGGCGCCTGTCCCTCCAGGCGGCCCCGCAGCACCAGGTCGTGGTCCGCCGACGGGCCGTCGACCAGCACGCGCACCCGCTCGCCGACCCGGCGGCGGAGGGCGCGGTCCACGATCCGGCCCTGCAGGCGCATGAGGCCAGCCTGCCGCCGCCGTTTCACCGCTGCCGGCACGTCGTCGTCGAGGCGGCCGGCCGAGGTGCCCTCCTCGTGGGAGTAGGTGAAGACGCCCACGTGGTCGAACTCGACTGTTCGGACGAACGCCTGCAGCTCGGCGTAGTCCTCTGGCGTCTCGCCGGGGAAGCCGACGATGAAGGTCGTGCGCAACGTCACGCCGGGGACGCGGTGGCGGATGCGGTCGAGCAGGCGCTCGTAGCCGCCGCGCGTGCCCGGCCGCCGCATGCGCGCGAGCACGCGGTCCGAGGCGTGCTGCAAGGGGAGGTCGATGTATCGGCATACCTTGTCGCTGCCGGCGATGGCATCGAGCACGTCGTCGCGGACGGTTGTCGGGTACAGGTACAGCAGGCGAATCCACTCCAGGCCATCCACGCGGTCGAGCGCCTTCAGCAGCGCGGCCAGCGCGCCGCGCTCGCCGCGGTCGATGCCGTAGAAGCTCGTGTCCTGCGAGACGAGCAGGAGCTCCTTCACGCCGCGGTCGGCGAGCCGCTTCGCTTCCTCGACGACCGAGTCCGCCGACCGGCTGCGGTACGCGCCCCTCAGCGTCGGGATGATGCAGAAGGCGCAGGAGTAGTCGCAGCCCTCGGCGATCTTGACGTACGCGTAATGCCTGGGCGTGGCGAGAAGTCTGGGGGTACTTGCGTCGTAGAGGTAGGTGGGACGGGCTCCAGGCTCCAGGCTCCGGTGTTCGGGGTTCGAGACGGGTTCGCCGTTCTTGCGGAGCAGCGGGATGGTGCGGGGGCCGATGGCGTCGACGATCTGGGGGACTTCTCCCGTGCCGATGACGGCGTCGATTTCCGGAATCTGTTCGCGCAGCTCGTCGCGGTAGCGCTCGGCCAGGCAGCCGGCCACCACCAGCCGCTGGCACGCGCCGGTCCTCTTGTGCTCGGCCATCTCCAGGATGGCGTCGATCGACTCCTGCTTGGCCTTGTCGATGAAGGCACAGGTGTTGACGACGATCACGTCCGCCTCGGCGGCATCGCCCGTCAACGCGTGGCCCTGCTCCTGCGCGAGCCCCAGCATTACCTCGGAATCCACGAGGTTCTTCGGGCAGCCGAGCGAGATCATGCCGATCTTCATGCGATACGCCAAGTGTTCCAGTCTACAGGGCTCCGGGCTCCGGGCCCCGGGCTTCAGGCTCCAGTCCCGTTGTTCGGCCGGCGGCCTCTTCAGCCTTCTCGCCGAAGTCCAGGTGCGGTGTCTCGGTAGCTTGCTCGGTTGTCTCGCGTCACGGTGGCCTGAAGCCCGAAGCCTGAAGCCTACGGATACAGGCGGTACAACAGTCTTGGAAAGGGTATCGCCTCTCTGACGTGTTCCAGCCCGCACAGCCACCCCACGCAGCGCTCGATGCCCATACCGAAGCCGCCGTGGGGTACGGTGCCGTAGCGCCGCAGGTCGAGGTACCACTCGAAGGCCTCCTGCGGCAGGTCGTGTTCCTTGACCCGCTTCAGGAGCAGGTCGAGGTCGTCGAGCCGCTGCCCGCCCCCGACGATCTCGCCGACGCCCTCGGGCGCGAGGATGTCCACGCACAGCGCCAGCTCCGGGTTCTCCGGATCGGGCTGCATGTAGAACGGCTTCACGCTGGCCGGGTAGTGCGTCACGCACACCGGCCGGTCGAACTGCTCGGAGAGCACGGTCTCGTCGGTGCCCCCGAGATCGGTCCCTGGCTGGAAGGGCTGCCCCTTCTCCTGCAGCAGGCGCGCGGCCTCCTCGTACCGCAACCGCGGGAACGGCGCCTGCACCGCCTCCAGCTTCGACGTGTCGCGCTCGAGCACGGCCAGCTCCGACCTCCGGCGGTCGAGGACACGCGCGACCACGGCGGTGATCATCCCCTCGGCCAGCGCGATCACGTCGTCGAGCGTGGCGTAGGCCATCTCGGGCTCGACCATCCAGAACTCCGTGAGGTGCCGGCGCGTCTTCGACTTCTCGGCGCGGAAGGTCGGGCCGAAGCAGTAGACCTTGCCGAGCGCCATGGCGCCGGCCTCGACGTAGAGCTGGCCGCTCTGCGCCAGGTAGGCCGTCGTGTCGTCGAAGTACTGCACGGGAAACAGCGTCGAGGTGCCCTCGCACGCCGCCGGCGTGAAGATCGGCGTGTCGCACAGGATGAATCCCTGCCCGTTCAGGAAGTCCCGGACGGCGTTTATCACCTCGTGCCGCACGCGCAGGATGGCCGCCTGGCGCTCGGTGCGGATCCACAGGTGCCGGCGGTCCATCAGGTAGTCGACGCCGTGCTCCTTTGGCGTGATGGGGAAGTCGTGCGACTCGCCATGGACCTCGAGCTGCCGCGCGTCGATCTCGTAGCCCCCCTTGGCCCGGGCGTCGGCCCGGACGGTGCCGGTCACCGAGAGCGAGGTCTCCTGCGAGAGGTGGTCGGCCTGCCGGAAGGCCTCCTCGCCGACGGCCGCCTTCGACATCACCACCTGGATGAAGCCCGATCCGTCTCGGACCATCAGGAAGTGGATCTTCCCGCTGGAACGCCGGTTGGTGAGCCAGCCGTGGATGGTGACCTCGGAGCCCTCGTGGCGCGCGACGTCGGCGATGGTGGTCTGCATGGCGATTCGGACGAAGGGCTAGAAGGAGACGACGGCCTGCTCGAGCCGCTCGCGGGCGGCCACCGACCGTCGCAGGACGTCGAGCGGGTCCCCGGTGTCGGTGACCTCCAGCATCAGGACGCCCTCGTACCCGATCTTCCGCGTGCTCATCATCGCGGCATCCCACTCGATGCTGCCCTGATAGGGCGCGAGGTGCTCGTCTCGTGTGCCGCCGTTGTCGTGCAGGTGCGTGGTCCACACATGGCCCGACACCGTCTCGAGCGCGTCCGCCAGATCCCCCATCAGGTGCGCGTGCCCGTAGTCCAGGCAGAGGCCGACGTCGAGGCCGTCGAGCTCCTCCTCGAGCAACTGGACCAGGGAGTCCGCATCGGAGAGCGGATTCGGGATCACTTCCAGCGCCACCCGCACGCTCACGCGTGCGGCCATGTCGGCAATCTGCTCCACGCTCCGGCGCGCCGCGGCGCGGTCGTTGTCTCCCGGCGGCACCTGCTCCACCGAGGGCATGCCCAGATGGGTCACCAGGTACCGGTACGGCACCTGTCGCGCCACGGCCAGCGCGGCCTCGGTCTCGGCGAGCGCCGCCCGCCGGCGGGCCTCGTCGGTCGAGGCGTTCGAGAAGGAGCCGACCCATCGGCCGTTGCGCATCCGCTCGACGATGGGCGCGTGCACCGAGTGGAGCTCGAGCCCCACGTCGGAGAGCCACTCGCCCAGCTCGCCGATGGCGCGCTCGTCGCGGTAGTCGAAGTGGGCGGGTGTCGCGAACAGCTCCGTCGTCTCGAAGCCGTGAGCTGCGATGTGCACCAGGTGCTCCCGGCTCAGCCGGTGCTCGTGAAACAGATGCGTGGAGACGCCGAAGCGGTACATGGGCCCAACTCCGAATTCTGTCACAGGCGCCAGCCGATGACAGTTTCGTAATGGGGTCGGGCGTCGTTCGGCAGGCCGAACGACGCCCGACCCCATTACGAAACTGTCATCCGCTAGCGCAGCTCGGGCAGGTGCGGCGCGAGCAGGTCCCGCAGGCGCGCGTGCCGCGGGTTGCGCTCCAGGTTGTCGCGCACGTACGACAGCGTGCGTGGGACCGACTCCAGGTACGCCGGCCTGTTGCGGACACTCGCCTGGTAGCCGAAGGTGCCGAGCGCCTTGAGGTGCCGCTGCAGCGCCATGACGTCGAAACGCTGGCGGAAGACCTCGGCCTCGGCCGCCGGAAACGCGCCGGTTGGACGGGCGCCGCGTGCGGCCAGGAAATCCTCGATCAGCCCGTGGACTTCCGCCGGCCCCAGCTCCACGTAGGAGTCGCGCAGCAGCGACACCAGGTCGTAGGTGTCGGGCCCCATGCGGGCGTCCTGGAAGTCGATCACCCACAGGCAATCGTCGTGCAGCATCAGGTTGCGGCTGTGGAAGTCGCGGTGGCAGAGCACGCGCGGCTCGGCCGCCAGCTCCTCGGCCAGCGTGAACCACTCGGCATCGAGCGCCTGCCGCTCGGAGTCGGCCAGCGTAACGGCGCGATGCCCTCCGAGGAAGTGCTCCGTGAAGAACCGCAGCTCGAAGGACAGCTTCTCGACGTCGAAGGCCAGCCCGTACGGGACCTCGGCATCGGTCGCCAGTTCGGCGCCGCGGGCCTGCATCGTCGCGATGAGCGCCACGGCCTCTCGGTAGCGCGACAGGCGCTCGGTCGTCGCGGCCGTACGCAGATGCTCCTGCAGCGTCCGGTCGCCCAGATCCTGGAGCGCCAGAATGCCGAGCGCGCCCGAATGGGCGAGAATCGCCGGCACCGGCACCGGCATCGCGGCCAGCAGCCGGGCCATGCCGGCAAAGGGCAGCCGGTCGATCTCGAACGCCTCCGGGTGCACGGCGAGCACCTGCGGCGGTGCGTCGGAGCGCCGCACGCGCATGTAGACGCGTGTGGAGGCGTCGCCGCTCAGCGGCTCCACCATGACGTCCGGGCCGGTCAGCCCCTGTTCGGCGAGAAAGCGCTCGACCCGGGCCGCAGTGTCGCCAGAGACCGGTGGTGTGGTCACGAGGCCAGCTTACCCCTGGCCGCCACTACAACGTGGCGATGGCCAGGTCGTCTACGCGTCGCTCGCCCGGTGTGAGCTCGCCTTCGGCCCGGCGGATGGTCACGCCGTGCCAGGACGTGCCTGCCGGCACACGTGCGCCGTCGGCCACGACGCACTCGCGGAGGAAGACACCGTCCGCCACCTCCACGCCGTCCCAGAGGATGCTGCGCTCCACGCGCGCGGTGGGAGACACCCGTGCTGCGTCGGACGCCGTACCCGCGTCGCTCTCGCGTTCGGCCAGCCGGAGCGCGCTGGCCAGGTAGTCGCCCGGCGTGCCGACGTCCAGAAACTCCGCCGTTGCCCGGTGTGCGCGCACGGCGCCCCGTCGTGCGGCGATCAGATCGGGGTAGAGGCGCGCCACCGTCTCGTAGGGCGTGTTCGCGGGCACGTCGGCGAAGGCCGCCGGCTCGGCCACCTGCACGCCGACGAAATGCCACGAAGACTCCTGCGACCCACGACGCACGAAGCCGGTCACCGTGCCGTCCTCGGCCACGGCCACACCGCCATAGCGCGCGGGCTCCGCGTTGGGTGTCACCGCCATCGTGACCAGCGCCCCGGAGTCGACGTGATCGGCCACGAGGGCGCGGACGTCCAGATCGGTCAACGTGTCTCCGTTGACGATCAGGAACGTGCCCGGTTCCAGGTTCGGGTTCGCGGTTCGGGGTTCCGGGTTCAGGAGGAGCGGGAGTGCCCGCCTGGGACCGCCGGCCGAACCCAGCACCGGGGTTTCCCACGAGTACCGGACGCACAGCCCGAGCTGGCTGCCGTCGCCGACGAGCCTCGTGATCGTGTGCGGCAGGTGATGCAGGTTGAGCACGGTGTCGGTCACGCCCGCCGCGCCCAGCCAGCGCAGGATGCGGTGGACGAGCGGCTGCCCGGCCATCGGCACGGCGGCCTTGGCGCGAACGAGCGAGAGCGGCCGCAGGCGGGTGGCCAGGCCGGCCGTCAGGACGAGCGCTGGGACCATTCGTCGGCGAACACCATGTCCGTGCCGGCCAGCCCGAAGCGCTCCCGTCGCTGCAGGAACAGCCCCCGGTAGGAGTCGAGGACGAAGTCGGATGGCGTGCGTCCGAGCGTGCGCGTCATGTCGTCGATCGCCTGCTCGCCGCCCTCGATCTCGACGAAGATCCCGATGGGCGTCTCGTCGAGCGCGATGGTGGCGTCGCTCACCGCGAACTCTTCCCGGAACTTCTGGTACCGGAACCAGACGTGGAGGCCGATCGACTCCAGCACGCGCGCGATCGCGTCGCCGTCGCTCACGACGGTCTCGTGCTCCTCGCGAACCTTCATCCGGCTCGGCTGGACGGGTCCCTTGAAGGTCAGCAGGCTCCGGCCGGAGTCGCTGCGCACTCGCAGGGCGCAGCCCCGCCGCCGCAGCGACTCGTCGGCAGTGTCGAACATCGCGTCTTCCTGCAGGCGCCGGCAGCGCAACGGGGTGGCGCCGGCCGCGAGAATGGCGGCGCGCGTGTCGGCCGCGCTCTCGAATTCCAGCTTGATCTCGCGCTCGAGCATGCCAATCATGATGGAGGGCCGCCGGCCGGAGCCGGGCGGCCCACGATTATAGGCACGGCCGCCCAAAAGAAAAGGCCCCGGACCGCTGGGCGGCCTGGGGCCTGTCTCGACGATGCCAGGCGTGGCCCGTCAGTCCTTCGTGACCGGGACGAAGGTTTCCTGGCGGCCGTTCCGCGTCTCCCGGAGCACGTAGAAGAAGGCCGTGCCCCCGGACGGGATGCGGTTGAGCTCGCGTTCGGCGTCGGTGACCGAGGCGATGGGCTCGCGCCCGATGCGCACGATCACGTCGCCCGCCAGCAGGCGACGAAAGGCCGCGCCGCCCTCTTCTACCTGCGTGACGACCACTCCCTGACGGGTGTCCAGCTCGAGCTGGCGCGCCGTGTCCGGCGTGATGTTGCTGATCGTCATGCCGAAGCCACTGCTCGTCGCCGGCTCGGCGCCGTTGCCTCCGCGCGCGGGCGTCCCGCCGTTCTGGGCGGCAGCGTCGAGCTCGTCCACCGTGATCCGGAGCGTCTGCTCCCGCTGGTCGCGCATGACGCGGACGGGCACCGTGGCTCCGGGCCGGGTGGCGGCGACGATTCGCACCAGCGCGTCGCTGTCCTCGACCGGCTGGCCGTCGAACGTCAGTATGACGTCGCCTGGCTGAAGTCCCGCCCGGCTGGCCGCGCCTCCGGCTTCAATCCGCGAGATGACGGCACCCTGTCGATCCTCGAGCCCGAACTCGTCCACCGCTTCGCGCAGGACCGGCTCGATGTAGACGCCGATGCGGCCGCGCGTCACTTTGCCCGCCCGCAGTTGCGGCAGCAGGTCACGAACCGTGTTGCTCGGCACGGCGAACCCGATGCCGATGTTCCCCTGCGCCATCGAACCGGTATAGATCGCCGTGTTGATCCCGATGACCTCGCCGCGCAGATTCAGGAGGGGGCCGCCCGAGTTGCCCTGGTTGATGGCCGCGTCGGTCTGCAACACTCTCACCTTTCGGTCCCGGTCCGGCGTTACGTCGAGCTCGCGCTCGACCGCGCTCACGACGCCCACGCTGACCGTGTGGGAGAAGGTGAACGGGTTGCCGATGGCCATCACCCAGTCGCCCGGCTGCATCTGCGACGAGTCGCCGAAGCGCACGACCGGCAGCGCGTGGTCGGGCACCTCCGTCAGCCGGATGAGCGCGCTGTCGGTGAGCGGGTCGCGCCCGACGATCTCGGCCGGGAACTCGAGGTCGGACTCATCACCGTAGAGCGACACGAAGATGCGGTCGGCCCCCTCGACCACGTGGTTGTTCGTGAGGATGTAGCCGTCGGTGTCGATGATGAAGCCGGTGCCGGCCGTCGGGACGAGACGCTCCTCGACCTCGGGCTCCGGCGCCTGCTCCCCGCCGAAGAAGCGCTCGAGCAGGTCGTCACCGGGGAAACCTCTCAGGGTCGAGACCTCCTGGCGCGATTCGGTGCGGATGTTGACGACGGCCGGCATCGCGGTGCTGGCGACCTCACGGAACGTGCTCGCGGTGACCGGACCGGTGATGGGCGCGCTGTTGATCGGCGGCGGCGTCCCCAGCAGCGTTTGTGCCGACGAGTTCGGCGACAGCCCCCACTGTGAGGTGACGACCAGTGTCGCCGTCACCGAGACGACGGCAATCAGCAGCGCGTAGAACCAAGTGTTGCGTCGAGTGGACATGACGAGCCTCCAACTCCCTCTCGTTCTCCTATTGTCGACCAGTTCGCCGGTCGAATACAGGGGCTAGCGAGGCCGGCTATCGCAGCGTCACGACCTCCTGCTGGCGTGGGCCGGTGACGGTGGCCTCGCGCGCCCCCCGATAGACGTTGATCTCGGTGCGGACGCCGAAGTGGCCGAAATACAGGCCGGGCTCCACGGTGAACCCGGTGCCGGGCAGCAGGCGGCGGTCGTCGTGCGTCTCGTAGTCGTCCATGTGCACGCCGTTGCCATGCACCTGCTCGCCCAGGCTGTGTCCCGTGCGGTGCAGGACGTGGCCGCCATAGCCCTCCCGCTCCAGCACGTCCCGCGCGGCGCGGTCCACCTCCCATCCGCGCAGGTCGCGCCCGTGCCGCGCCGCCTCGTCGACCAGCCGCACCGCCGCGTCTCTGGCGCCGACGATGGCGGCGAAGGCCCGCGCGGTGTCGCCCGGTACCCGGGCCGACGTGGCGCCCACCCACGTGATGTCGGCGAAGACGGCGCCTGGCTCCCGCGTTTTGCCCCAGAGGTCGAGCAGCAGCACCTCGTCGGGCGCGATGGGGCGACAGCGATCCGCGGTGGGGAGGTAGTGGGGATGGCCGGCGTTGCCCCCCACGGCCACGACCGGCGCCGAGTCGCTGACGAGCCCCTCCTCGGCGAACCACGTCACCATCCGCTGCTGCAGCTCGAACTCGCTCATCGCCTGCTGTGCCGCGAGTGCCGCCGAGGCGGCCTCGAAGGCACGGTCCTTGATCCGGTAGAGCGCGGCGGAGGCGGCCCTATGGGTCTCGAGCTGGGCCGGCGTCCACACCGCCTCGAACTGTTGGACGAGATCACCCGACGAGACGATCTCGACCCCGCGGGCCCGCACCATCTCCGCCGTGCCCGCGTCCACGCGCGACAGGTACGGAATCGCGCAGAGCGGGGAATACTCCATCGCCACGCGGGTCAGGCCGGCGAGCAGCGCCGTGAGGCCGTCGTCGAGCGCCTGCCGGCCCGCGTACACGATCCGCTCGCCCGGCAGGCCGTCGAGCGTGCGCCGCTCGATCGCGTGTACCAGCCCCGTCGGTGACCCGCTGGCCGGTATCAGGTAGAACCAGCGGCGCGTGGTCATGTGCGGGCCCCCGTCGAGTCCGGCCAGGTGGACCGCCACGGGGTTGGAGCCGTGAAAGTCGTAGAGGAGCCAGCCGTCGAGCCCGGCCTCGCGCAACGCGCCCTGCACCGCCGCGATATCCAGCGCCATCCCCCGATTCTAGCGAGGCCCGCCTCGGGCCGTCGCGCACCTGATCAGTTCGACGACGGTCGGGGTGGGAAAGTCGGAACCGGATGCTCGATGCGGCCTACGGCTCCGTGTCTTCTTCTTCGATCGACGTCTGCAGTGTCGTCTTGATCGTGCCGTTGGCGTGCTCGAAGCGGTAGCTCGACGTTTGCATGCCGGGACGCATCTGCACTTCCAGCACGACGTCGATTACCTCGCCCGGATCCAGTCTCGGATAGCGGAACGTCGGCGATCCGGCAACCTGGGTGCCACCCGCGTCGTACCAGAACTCGTCCACCGTCAATCCCGCGATGGCAGCATTTTCCAGATTCTTCACCTTGATGGTGGTCACCCGCGTCGTGCCCTTGGTCCTCGCGACCGGGTTCAGATAGCCGAGCTCGGCCTCTCCCTTGAAGATCGGGACGAGGCGCGGTGCGGCGTCGGCCCCTTCGGTCGCCAGTGGCGGAAGGCCCGGTAGAGCCGCCGGCTCGGCCGCGGCCGGCTCCTCGGCGGGCGACGACCCGCATCCGGCGACCACCACGAGAAGCAGTACGCCGGCCGCCGCGAGCATCCGGTGCATGGTCATGATCTCCTCCTGCGGGGAACGCGAAAACGTCGCCGGCATTATAGAGCCCGTCTCACGGGCTCCGGCGGCAATCGGCGCTACATCTCGCCGTTCCAGTCCTCCGGTTCCGGGTTCGAGGCGCGGAAGATTTCGAGGTGCCACTTGCCGCCGCCCCAGGGCTCGATGACCTCGGTCGCGATGACGTCCACGAGGATCTCGCCGAACGTCCGCCCTTCGGGGTCGCCCTCGAGGTGGTAGGCCGGCTCGTCCCAGGAGAAGTTGGGGTACAGAATGACCGACAGGAACAGGTCGTAGCCGTCGTCCACCACCATGATCTGGCCGCAGGGCCGCTTGATGGTGGAGTGGTAGATCAGGTACTTCTCGGCACTGTGGGCCCGGATGTAGCGCTTCAGCGCGAACTCCCGCGCGACGATCTCCTCGACGGCGATCTTCTTCTCCCAGCAGTCACGGCAGTAGCGTTCCTCGCCGCGCGGCTCGGACACCTCCCTGGCGTCGCAGAGCGCGCACTTGGACTTCGGGAGATTCGACTTCCTTGGCATCGTCCGGGCCCCGATCTTACCCGAGGACTGCGGTGCCGGGTTGGCCCACCATGGCTCCTAGCGCGTCAGCGTCTCGCTCGTGGCGGCCGGTACGTACATGTCGCGCACGTAGTCCTTGATCATCCGCCGCGCGCTGAACCGGGGCAGGACCGTACGGATCGCCTCCTTGACGATCCGCAGCCACGCCCGGGGGATGCCGTGCCGGTCGCGATCGTAGAAGGTCGGCACCACCTGTTCCTCGATCAGGGCGTAGATCGCCTCGGCGTCGGCCCGGTCCTGGGCGGCATCGTCGCCGTTGGCGCCCCCGTCCACGAGCCAGCCATTGGCGCCGGTGAACCCCTCCGCCCACCAGCCGTCGCCGATCGACAGGTGTGGCGTGCCGTTGACGGCGGCCTTCATTCCGCTCGTGCCGCTGGCCTCGAGCGGCTTGCGGGGGGTGTTCATCCAGACGTCGCAGCCCTGGACCAGGAAGTGGGCGACGTGCAGATCGTAGTCGTCGACGAAGCCGATCCGGCCCCCGAACTTCGGGTCGAGCGCCCGCCGCACGATCTGCTGCAGGTGGTGCTTGCCGGCCTCGTCGGCCGGGTGGGCCTTGCCGGCGAACACGAACTGCACCGAGCGGCCCCGCGCCGTCAGGATGCGGGCGAGCCGGTCGGCGTCGGTGAAGATCAGCTCCGGCCGCTTGTAGGCCGTGAAGCGCCGGCCGAATCCGATGGTGAGGGCGTTCTGATCGAACAGCGTGCCGGCCGCGACCATCCGCGCCGTGCCCGCGTGCTCGTGGGTCCAGCGCCGGCGCGCGCGCTCGCGGATGAAGTTGAACAGGAACGCCCGCAGGGCCTGTCGCGCGGCCCACAGCTCCTCGTCGGGGATGTCCAGCACGCGATCGACGAACGCGGGGTCGTCATGGTGATCCCGCCACTCGGCACCCAGGTGATGCTCGAGCAGCGCCCCGATCTCCCAGGAGACCCACGTGGGCACGTGCACGCCGTTGGTGATCGAGCGAACCGGGATCTGCTCGAACGCCACGCCCGGCCAGATCGGCTGCCACATGCGCCTGGTGATCTCGCCGTGCAGCTGGCTCACGCCGTTGATGGCGCCGCTCGTGCGCATGGCCAGCGCCGTCATGTTGAAGAGGGGGCCGTGTCCGCCGTCGTGGTGCCCCAGCGCCAGGAACTGCTCGCGGTGGCCGCCCAGGTCGCCCCAGGCGCCGGCCAGGTGCGCCTCGACCAGGTGGAAGGGAAAGGCGTCGTGTCCGGCCGCGACCGGCGTGTGCGTCGTGAACACCGTGGTGCGGCGCACGTCGGCGAGGGCCGACTCGAACGTGGCGCCGGCCTCGCACAGATCCCGGATGCGCTGGAGCACGACGAAGGCGGCATGCCCTTCGTTGAGGTGATAGACCGTGGGCGTGACGCCCATCGAGCGCAGTACCCGAACGCCGCCGACACCGAGGATGATCTCCTGCTGTACCCGCGTCTCGCGATCCCCGCCGTAGAGTCGCGCCGACAGCCCGCGATCCCACGGGGCGTTCTCCTCGAGGTTCGTGTCGAGCAGGTAGAGCGTCACGCGGCCCATGCGCACCTGCCACACCGTGACGAGGACCGTGCGGTTGCCCAGGGGCACGGCGGTGATACACGGGCGGCCGTCCGGCGTCATGGCCGGCTCGATGGCCGTCTGCGTCCAGTTGAGCGTCACGTAGTTCTCTTCCTGCCAGCCGTCGGAGCTGATGCGCTGGTGGAAGTAGCCCTGCGGGTACATGAAGCCGACGCCCACGAGCGGCACGCCCAGATCGCTCGCCTCCTTGCAGTGATCGCCGGCGAGCACGCCGAGGCCGCCGGCGTAGATGGGCAGCGACTGGTGGAGCGCGAACTCGGCCGAAAAGTACGCGATCGTCGTACCGGCGAGCTCCGGGTACTGCGTGTCCCACCACGCCGTGTGCGCGCGTGCCTGATCGAGACGGGCGATGGCCGCGTCGTAGCCGGCGAGCCACTGCGGATCGCCAATGGCGCGCTCGAGCGTCTCCGGCGCCACCAGTTGCAGCATCCGCACGGGATTGTGCGCGGTCTCGCGCCAGAGCGCGTAGTCGAGGCTCCGGAAGACATGTCGCGCCGACCAGTTCCAGCTCCACCAGAGGTCGCGCGCGAGTGTCTCGATGTGGTTGATGCGTTCGGGAAGGTGCGTCACGGCGCCGGCTCCAGTCCGAGGGCTGGAATCCTAACACGCGGTTGCGATGGCCCGGTCGCGGAGGCCTCGACGACGTCGCGGAGGCCTCGACGACGACGTCGCGGAGGCTCTGCGAAGTGGTGTATGCTGGAGACCCCGCATGGCGAGAAACGCACGCCCTACCGCCGCGAAGCGCGAACGCGAGAAGGCGCTCATCGAGCGTCGACAGCAGAAGGTGGCCCGTCGCCAGGATGCCAAGGTCCGGAAGGAATCCGCGGGCCAGTCGCATGCCGGCGACGAGGATCCGGACATCGCCCACATCAAGCTCGGGCCCCAGCCTCCCGCCGACTGGCAGGTCGAGGCGCTCGAGGAAGGCGAAGGCGAGAGCGAGGAGGCCTGAGGCCGGCTCAGTTCGCCGCGAAGCAGTAGAGCAGCCCCGCTCCGCCCGAGGCGGCCAGGCTGGCCTGGCTGCACCCGCTCGAGGCGTGCGAGGAGTTCCACGAGGTGTTCTCGGCGCCGAGGCGGTCGTGGTGCCCCACCATCACGCTGCCCTCCCCATCCGCATGGCTCGTGTACCCGCTGCAGGTCGTGTCCCGCGCCCCGGCAATCGCACGCCCGTGCGAGTCCGATCCGGTGAGGATGTCGTGCGTGTTGGGCGTGTCGCCGAAGCCGTTGACCTGATTGCCGCGCTCGTCGAGCGCGCGCAGCTTGGTGATCTGGTTGCTGTCGCGCCGGATGTCGCCGTGCAGGTCCGCGACCGTGGCGGCGATCTGATCGCCGCTCGCGTTGTGCCACGGGCCGGCGCCGATGCGATCCCTCGCGTTGACCGCCGGGCGACCGTCGGTGGCCGGCAGGCTGAGGTACGCGCGCCAGGAGCGCCCATCGGGCGTGGGGAGCCCCGCGGCCTCGGCGAGCTGCGCGCAGTGAGCGTCGGCGCCGGCCAGGCCGCCGTAGTTGGCCCCGTCCCCCGTGCCCGCGCTGGTGATGAAGAAAGAGGTCGGCGGAGGCCCGCCCCCGCGGCCCCGTCCGCCGCGGCCGCGCTGCGCGAGCAGGGTCTCCGGTATCAGCGCCGCGAGGGTCGACAGCAGGGTGGCCGCCGCAAGCGCGGCCAGCAGCGGAGTTCTTCGCATCGGGGGCATCTCCGGGCTCCGGGCTATACGGCCAGGGCTTCGGGCTCCAGGCTCCCGGCCCAGGACCGGGTTACAGTACCACGTGCCTGCGTACCGCGCGGCGCTCGCGCCCCCTCTGCTGCGGGTGGCCGGGGGTCTCCTCGTCGCAGTAGCCGCTTTCCTCGTCGGCCTCCCGGCCGTCGCGGCGGGACAGTCGGCTGACGCGCTGGTCGAACGGATCGGGGAGTACGTCGCGGGGTACTACGCGCGGACCCACTCGATCGTGGCCGAGGAGCACGTGCGCGTGCAGCGCCTGAAGCGCGACCTGTCGCTCGACGGGTTCGCAAGGCGTCTCGTCTACGAGCTGCGGATCGGGTGGGATCCCGACGCCGGGCCCGACGAGGACCCCGCGACGATCACGCGTTGGCTGGTGCGGGTGAACGATCGGCCCGCGCCCTCCGACCCCGAGCGCGAGTGCCTCGACCCGCACACCGTGTCGCCGGCGCCACTGGCGTTCCTGCTGCCGGGCCGGCGCGACCGTTTCCGTTTCCGCGAGGCCGGCCCCGGACACACCGCCGGCAGGCCGGCGGTGATGCTGGACTACGCCGCGACGACGCCAGAGCCGCCGGTGGCCGAATGGAACGACGACTGTGTGAGCATCGATCTGCCGGGCCGGACGCGCGGACGGGTGTGGGTCGATCCCGCGACTTTCGAGGTGCTCCGGCTCGACGAGGGAATCGCCGGGATCGTGGAGATTCCCGTGCCGGTCGAGCTGCAGCGCGGAGGGGCGCCCCGCGAGCTGACGCTCGATCGTGTGGATACCACGATCGAGTACCGCCACGTCACCTTCACCGCGCCGGCCGAGACGATCCTGTTGCCGTCGCGGATCGAGACGATGTCCGTCTTTCGCAACGGGGGCTCGCCGCGCGTGCTGACCACGCAGACCTTCGAGAACTACCGTCGCTTCATCACCGGCTCGCGGATCGTCCGGTAGGCGAGCCCGTTCCGGGGTCGGCTGGGATCAACCTCGGCGGTTTCTGCGCCCCGTTTTCTCTGCAGCCGCCGCGGCGTTCCCACGAGGATTCAGAATCCTGGGGGTAGAATCGCGCCAGTCGTGGCGCTCGCTCCAGGCAGCCGCATCGGTTCCTACGAGATTGCCGCCCTGATCGGCGCCGGGGGGATGGGTGAGGTCTATCGGGCAACCGACGCCAGCCTTCACCGTCAGGTCGCCATCAAGGTCCTGCCCGAAGCCCTGGCGACCGACACGGAACGGCTCGCGCGGTTCGACCGCGAGGCCAGGACCCTCGCGGCGCTCAACCATCCCCACATCGCGGCCCTCTACGGGCTGGAACGGAGCGAAGGCGCCAACGCGCTCGTGATGGAGCTCGTCGAGGGGCCGACGCTCGCCGATCGGGTCCGCGAGGGCCCCGTCCCCATGGACGAGACGCTTCGAATCGCCAGGCAGATCGCCGAGGCGCTCGAGGCCGCGCACGAACGGGGGATCGTGCATCGCGACCTGAAGCCGGCCAACGTCAAGGTGCGGCCCGATGGCGTGGTCAAGGTCCTGGACTTCGGCCTTGCCAGGGTGCTCGACGCGGCGCCGGCCGGCGACGCCTCGGAGTCGCCGACGCTGACCGCGATGGCCTCGCGCGCCGGCGTCCTCATCGGCACCGCCGCCTACATGAGCCCCGAACAGGCACGCGGAAAACCGGTGGACCGGCGCGCCGACATCTGGGCGTTCGGATGCGTGCTGTACGAGATGCTTGCCGGCCGCCGTGCCTTCGAGGCACGGGAGGTGTCGGACACGCTCGCGAAGATTATCGAGCGCGAGCCCGATTACGAGCGGCTGCCAGCGACGACGCCCGATTCCGTGCGCACGCTCCTGAGGCGCTGTCTGGCGAAGGACTCGAGACATCGGCTTGCCGACATCGCGGACGCACGCCTCGAGATCGACGAGGCCCTGGCCTCGCCCGCGTCCCCGCCGGTCGCTCTGGCCAGCGAGCCACGGTGGCCGGCGGTGATTCCGTGGGCAGGTGGCATCATCGTCGGCGGTCTCGTAGCGCTGCTGGTCACGTGGCTGTTGTGGGCGCCCCGGGTCGTCCCCGTGCGGCGCCTGTCGATTCCGGTACCTCCCGAAGCGTCCTACGTGGCGGCGGCCGGCCTGGCCGTGTCGCCGGACGGGACGCAGGTCGTCTACGTCGCCAGCGCCGGCGGCGCGCGCCAGTTGTACTTGCGTCCGCTGGGCCGGCGCGACCCCAGGCCGGTACCGGGTACGGAGGGCGCGCTGCACCCGTTCTTCTCTCCCGACGGAGCCTGGGTGGCGTTCTTCACCGATGGTCCCGAGGGAAGCTTGAAGAAGGTGTCTCTCGATGACGGAGAGCTGATCACGCTTTGCCTGGTAGCGGTCCCCGGCGGGGGGACGTATCTGTCGGACGACACCATCGTCTTCGCATCCGCCGTTGCCGATTCCGTCACCGCCTGGGGACTGTATCGAGTGCCGGCCAGCGGGGGACAACCCCAGTCGCTGACGACACCGGACGCCGAGGCCAATGAGCCCCGAGATCTCCGACACGGCTGGCCGGCAGCGCTGCCGGACGGTCAGGGGGTGCTGTTTTCGGTGTCGGCCGATCCCTTCGGCGACGCGGATTTCAGCGAGGCGCACATCGCCCTGTGGACGCCCGAGACCGGTACGTATCGGACCGTGATCGACGACGGGTTCAACGCGCGCTACGTGCCATCCGGCCACATCGTGTACGTGCGGGACGGCACGCTCATGGCCGTGTCCTTCGACGTGCGCCGACTCGACACGACCGGTGACCCGTTTCCGTTGCCGGAAGCCATTCAAACCCGGATTTCGAACGGCGCGGCCAGCGTCGCCGTGTCGAGCAACGGCACCCTGGCCTACGTGTCCGGACGGGACGTCGGTGCGCTTCCCCACGCAAGGGTCGTGTGGGTGGATCGGGATGGACGGGAGGAACCGGTCATCGATGAGCCCGTCGAGGCGCCCCGGTATCTTCGCCTCTCGCCCGACGAGACGAAGCTGGCCCTCGGCATCGGCCCCGACAACGCGTCGGAGATCTGGATCTATGACCTCAGGGACCGACGACCAGTCCAGATGACGCGCGGCGGGCACAGCGTCGATCCCGCGTGGTCGCCGGACAGCCAGCGGATCGCCTTCGCTTCGAATCGCGATGGCGTGTTCATCCTGTTCACGATGCGTGCCGACGACAGCACGCGCGAGCCGGAGGTGCTGTCGGGCAGCTCGGGTGGGCAGTCGGTGGGCGACTGGCTGCCCGACGGGCAGACGCTTCTGTACTGGGCATCCAGCGGGACCGGCAGCGGCATCCATGCGGTGTCGATCGACGACGGCGAGTCCCGCGTGCTGCTCGACACGCCCTTCAGCGAGACCGCTCCACGTCTCTCGCCAGACGGGAGCTGGCTTGCGTACAGGTCCAACGCCAGCGGTCGACAGGACATCTGGGCGCGCCCCTTCCCGGACCTCGACGGGCCCGTGTTGATCTCATCCAGCGGAGGAACTCAGCCCATGTGGGCTCGCGACGGGACCTTCCTGTACTATCTCAGTTTCGGGGGCTCGGGCCGACTGATGGGCGTGCCGGTCAACGATCGCGACCCCGCTCGGCCGTTCGGAGAGCCTCGCGTCGTCCTCGACGTACCGGTCGACGGCTACCCGACAGGACAGGGCTTCTACGACGTCGGCAGTGACGGCCGGTTCCTCGTCCTGCGGCTGGTGGCCGAGTCCCAGCCCGCCGCGACCTCTCACATCGAGCTGGTGGAGAGCTGGTTCGAGGAGCTCGAGCGTCTCGCGCCGGCGAGTTGAACGCCTCTACCCGGTGTAGGCACGTTCTCTACGACGACGCGGCCGCGTTCGCGAACGGATTCTCGTCGGCCGTCGGCCCGTACACCGAGGGAAGCGGCACGTCGAGCTCGCGGAGGTAGACGGAAAGCTGGCCGCGGTGGTCGTACCAGTGGTTCAGCATCAGCGTGCGATACATCGCGCCAACGGGTAACGTCATCAGCTCCTGGCCGTCATGAACGACCGACCACGGCTTCCCGAGCGCGGCGTCGTCCATCGCGCCCAGAATCCTGCGCGCGGTGGCCACGCTGTCGTCGAGCGTGCCGGGCAATGCCGCGGCATCCTCGGTGGCAGGCTGATTGAACTCCGGCAGGGGAAACGGCGACAGCTGCGAGATCGTCGCGATGTTGCCCGGTATCGTGGCGACGTGCAGTGCGAGCTGACCGAGCGACATCGACTTCGGGTGCGGCTTCCACGTGAGCTTGCTCTGCGGCACCCGTTCCAGCAGACGGCGCGTGGCGGCGGCTTCCTGCTCCAGCTCCTGGAGCAGGACGGCAATGGCGGATATGACCTGAGTGACGGACATGATGACCTCCTAGTGAGCGAGGCGCCGGGCCTCGGCGCGCGCCTGAATACGGTGGAGCAGGTGATCCCAGCCGCGCGGCATGCCGTCGCGCAGCTCGTCGGGCAGCGCGCCGAACGCCGAGTGCCGGAACACGATCTTCGTGCCGCCCTCGGTCTCGCTCAGGCGGTACTGCACGTTGTTCACCGCGGCGCCGGAGATGAACAGGGGACCGGTGAGCTCGACGAGCGTGGGCCGCTTGATGGCCTGGACGTGGCCCCAGAGGTGCCCGTTGTCGCCGCCGAGGTCTCGGAACCAGCGCCCGCCCGGCCGCGGCTCGAGCACCATCGACAGCGGCTGGCCGTCGGGCGTCTCGCTGCCCGGGCCGAGCTGCTCGAGCACGGCGTCGAAGGTGGCGGCGATCGGCGCGCGCACGAGGATCTCCTGAACGATGGTGAGGATCTGGTCGCTCGATGTCGTGGTGGTCATGCGTTCCCCTTCCGTTCCGCGCGCTCCTTGATGCGCCGGAGCTGGCGGTTCCAGTAGCGCTCGAACAGGCCCGTCCAGGCGTGGATCGGACGCAGGCCCTCGGCGTTGGTCCTGTAGAAGATGCGTTGCCCCTCGCGGCGGGCGTCCACCAGCCCCACGTCGGACAGCACGCGGAGGTGCTTCGAGACCGACGGCTGGCTCATCTCGAGGCGGTCGACGATGTCGCCGACGGCATGCTCGCCGTCGGCCAGGAAGACGAGGATGTCGCGGCGGCGCGACTCGGCAATCGCGTTGAAGACGTCGGCGGTGGTGGCGGCGCGTGGCACGAGGGACATCATATTCCTATTACGGAATATGTCAAGGGCCCGTGAGCTCGCGCCAGCAGGTGGAGGTTGCCCGGCGATCTCCGGACGCCTCCATGGCGCGGATTCCGCGTGGGCCGGCCGCGGGTCTCATCGCATATACTGCGGCCGTCATTTTCCCGGCGGTCAGCCGCGACCCTGAGGAGGTTCTCATGCGTAGACGTGCTCCGTGGACGACCGTAGCCGCCGTGCTCGTCGTTGGCCTGCTCACCATCCCCGTGCTGGCTGCCACTCTGGAGCCCGGCTCCCCCGAGGCTGCGGGCCTCTCCTCGGAGCGAATGCGGCGCATCGGCGAGGCGATGCAGCGCCACATCGACGAGGGCAGCATCAGCGGCGGCGTTACCGCCGTGGCGCGTCACGGCAGGCTCGTGCACCTCGAGGCGCACGGCCTGATGGACATCGAGTCGCAGAAGGCGATGACGACCGACGCGCTCTTCAAGATCATGTCGATGACCAAGCCGGTCGCCGGCGTGGGGATCATGATCCTCGTCGAGGAGGGCAAGGTCCGCCTGGACGATCCGGTGTCGCGTTTCATCCCCGAGCTCGCGGACCTGCAGGTCGGCGTGGCGCTGCCGCAGGGGCGCGGTCGCGGAGGACGCGGCGGCGCGGCGGCCGGTGGCGGAGGCCGCGGACAGGCGCCGCCCTTCTACACCGTGCCGGCCAACCGGCCGATCACGATCCAGGATCTGCTCACGCATACGTCGGGCCTCGTGAGCGGGACGATCAGCAACGCCGAGTCGGCCCGGCTGGCGCCCCAGGGCCCGAACGCGACGCTCGCCGACGTGATCCCGAAGCTCGGCCAGGTGCCGCTCGAGTTCCAGCCGGGCGACCGCTGGGCCTATAGCGCGGCGCGCGGGTTCGACACGATCCTGTACGTCATCGAGCAGGTCACCGGCCAGACGGCCGGCGCGTTCCTCAAGGAGCGGATCTTCGACCCGCTCGGCATGCGCGACACCGCCTTCTGGGCCGGCGAGAACAACCCCCGCGTCGTGACGCTCTACCAGGGAGGCCAGGACGGCCTGCGCCGGTCGGAGAACCAGACAGGTGTCACCAGCCAGACGTACTTCTCGGGCGGCGGCGGGCTCGTCAGCACGGCGGAGGATTACCTGCGCTTCGGCCAGATGCTGCTCAACGGCGGCGAGTTCGACGGCATCCGGGTGCTGGGCCCGCGCACGGTGGACCTGATGTCATCGGCAGTGCTGCCCGACGATTTCTTCGGCGGTCCCGGCGTGTCGTTCGGCCTGAGCATGCAGGTGGTGAACGACCCGGTCGCCGCAGGCCTTCGCGTGGGCGAGGGCAGTTTCGGCTGGGACGGCGCGTACGGCACGCACGTCTGGATCGACCCGGAGAACGACCTGGTGGGGCTGGTAATGCTCCAGACGGCCGTCCGCCAGGTCTCCCGCGACGTCGAGAACGCGCTGATGCAGGCGATCGTCGAGTAGCAGGGCCCGGCCCTCCGGAGAGACAGGTGGACATGTCTCTCCGGAAGCCCCCATGACACGCCAGGTTGCGGTGGTCGTTGCCGGTCAAGTGCTCTTCGTCACCTCGCTCCCGATGGTGGCCGTCGACACCGCGATGGGCGGGGAACTGCTGCTTGGATTCGAGGTTCGCGGCTACCAGTGCCTGATCGGTGCGCTGCTTGCCCCACTGGCACTGCCTTGGGCGACGCCGCTGTGGCTGTCGATCGGCCTCGGCCACGTCGGAGCGATCGCGGCCCTCCTGGTACTGTGGTGGCCGCCGGCGATGAGCGCGCAGCGCGCCGCGCGTGTGATGCTGACGATCGGAGCCGTGGCCGCCTGCGCGACGCTGCTGCTGCGGGACTCCGTCGGCATCACGCGGCTGTACGCCGGCGCGTTCGTCTGGTGCCTCGCGCTGGTGCTCCTCGCCGCCGGGTTCTGGCTCCGGCCGTCGTCGCGCTCGAGCTCCTCGCGCTGAGGGACGCCGAGTAGTCCTCCCGATATAATCCCGGCCAACGATGGCGTTGAGCTCCGGGGCCCGTCTCGGTCCGTACGAAGTCGTCGCGCAGCTCGGCGCGGGCGGCATGGGCGAGGTCTATCGGGCACGGGACCCTCGGCTCGGTCGTGATGTCGCCGTCAAGGTGCTGCCCGAGTCGGTCGCCGGCGACCCGGCTAGGCTGGAGCGCTTCGAGCGAGAGGCGCGTGCCGTCGCGGCCTGTCGCACCCCAACATCCTGGCCGTCTTCGACGTGGGCGCGGGTGCGCCGCCGTTTCTCGTCACCGAGCTGCTCGAGGGCGAAACGCTCCGCGATCTGATCGTGCGCGGTCCGGTGCCGCTGAAGACGGCGATCGACGTCGCACTGTAGCTCGTGTCCGGGCTTGCCGCCGCCCACGCGCGCGGTGTCGTCCACCGCGACCTCAAGCCGGCGAACGTCTTTCTGACCGGCCACGGCGTCGTGAAGATCCTGGATTTCGGCCTCGCGAAGGTCACGACGGTCGAGTCAGGCGACGCCGACCTCACGCGCGAGGGGGCGACGCTGGCCGGCATGGTGCTCGGCACGGCCGGCTACATGGCGCCCGAGCAGGTCCGCGGGGAGACGGCCGACGCGCGCAGCGACATCTTCGCGGTCGGCGCGATCCTGTACGAGCTCGTGTCCGGCCAGCGCGCGTTCGCCGGGAGCTCCGTCGCCGATACGGTGAGCGCCGTGCTGCGGGAGCAGCCCGCCGACCTCCAATTGCGAATCGGGACACCCGCGCCCTTCGCACGCATCGTCCGCCGGTGTCTCGAGAAGGACCCGGGCAGTCGCTTCCAGTCGGCGGGCGACCTGCGGTCCGCCCTCGAGGCCGTGGCCGGTGCCCTCGAGGCGGAACCGGCCTCCAGGGCCGACGAGAAGTCGATAGCCGTGCTCCCGTTCACCAACATGAGCGCCGACGCGGAGAACCAGTACTTCAGCGACGGCCTGGCCGAGGAGCTGATCAACGCCCTGACGCGCCTGCAGGTGGCATCGCGCACCTCGGCGTTCCGCTTCCGCGGCAGCGACGTCGACATCCGCCAGGTCGGCCGGGACCTCCAGGTCTCCACCGTCGTCGAGGGCAGCGTCCGCCGCGCCGGCAACCGGCTGCGCGTCACGGCGCAGCTCATCAACGTGGCCGACGGCTACCACCTCTGGTCCGAACGCTACGACCGTGAGATGGCCGACGTCTTCGACATCCAGGACGAGATCGTCGAGTCGATCGTCAAGGCGGTCGCGCCGACGCTGGTGGGCGACGCGCGCACGGCCGTCAAGCGCCCGACGGAGAATCTCGAAGCGTACGAGCTGTACCTGAAGGGGCGGCATCACTGGCACCTGCGGACACCGAGCGCGATGCAGGTAGCGCAGCAGACCTTCGAGCAGGTGATCGCGCTCGATCCCGACTACGCGCTGGCCTGGGCCGGGCTGGCCGACTGCCTGTCCATTCGCCGCGCGTACGGCTGGGCATCGGCCGCGCAGCTTCGCGATCGCGCCCGCGAGGCGGCGACGCGGGCCATGGCGCTCGACCCTTCACTGGCCGAGGTGAACTTCGCGCAGGCGGCCTACACCTTCTACTTCGAGCCGGACTGGCGTCGTGCCGAGGTGTTCCTGAGGCAGGCAATCGCCATTAACCCTCGGTTCGCGGGGGCGCTGGCCTATCTGGGTATCGTGCTGGCCAGCGACGAACGTGACGACGACGTCATGGCCCTCGTCGATCGCGTGCGTGAGGCCGATCCGCTGTCGACCTTCGCCCACTACCTTGTGTCGGTCATCTACTTCATCAGGAAGCAGTTTCCCGAGTCGGAAGTCGCTGCGCGGCGCGTGCTCGAGCTGCAGCCGGATGCCCTGCCTGGCCTGTGGATGCTCGGGCTCGCCTTGACCGCGCTCGAGCGGCACCAGGCCGCAGTCGAGGCGATGCAGCGCGCGGTGACGCTGTCGCGCGCGCCGTTCTACGTGGGCCTGCTCGGGCTGGTCCTGGCGCGCGCGGGACGCACCGACGATGCGCGCAGGCTGCTTGCCGAGCTGGAGGATCGTGGCGGTCGCGGCGAGTATGTCGCGCCGTTCACGCTGCTCGAGATTCATGTCGGTCTCGGCGACCTTCCCGGCATCAAGGCCGCGCTCGAGGCATGCATCGCAGATGCCACGCCGTTCTTCGACCTGCGGGGCATCCTGGGCTTCTTTCTCGAGGTCTACCGGACCGATCCGGAGGTCGCCCGCCTGTACGACACGCTGCGCAACGGCCCGCAGAAGGGCTGACTCGGTCCTCCTGGCGCAGCGCAGGCCATGCCTGTGGCGTCCCGCCGAGAGTGTATACTGTATACAGAAATACGAGGGGACGACATGCCGAGATCGAATGCCTCCACCGTTGTCCTCACCATTCGCGTGTCGCGTCAGATGTCACGCCAGCTGACGCAGGAGGCGCGCCGCCAGCGTCGGCCGCGTAGCGTCGTCGCCCGGGCGATTCTGGCGGAGGGGCTTGGCGATGCCACCGACGATCCGCTCGCGGAGGCACGACGCCAGTCCCTTCTCGTGCGACGCCGGGAGTCCGAACGCGACGCCTTACGATTCATCGCCGACTTCGCCGACCTCAAGGGCTGGGAGTGAGGAGCGTTTTGCGCGGCGACATCGTCGTCGTCGCTACCCGTGGCGCGTACACGGGAAAGCCGCGTCCGGCTCTCGTCGTGCAGTCCGACGCCTTCAATCCCACCCACGCGGGCATCACGATCTGTCCCATCACCTCCGACTGCGTGGACGCCCCTCTGTTTCGCCTGCCGCTGCCGGCGGGGGCACGCACGGGCCTCGACGCGCCGTCCCAGGTGATGGTCGACAAGATCGTCAGCGTGCCGAGGGCGGCGCTCGGGCGGCGAGTCGGCCGAGCCGAGTCGGCCGAGCTCGAGCAGGTCGGGCGCGCGCTGCAGACCTGGCTGTCCGTCTAGAGTTGACCTTCGCCGCCTCCGTGGCGCACTTCGCATAAGATCCACAGCACGATGGCCCTGGTTCCTGGTACGCGTCTCGGTCCGTACGAAATCGCCGCGCCCCTCGGCGCAGGGGGCATGGGCGAGGTCTACAAGGCCACCGACACGCGTCTGGGCCGCACAGTGGCCATCAAGGTGCTGCCGGAGCACGTGGCATCGGATCCCGAACTACGGGCCCGTTTCGAGCGCGAGGCCCGGACGCTTTCCAGCCTGAGCCACCCGCACATCTGCACCATCCACGACGTCGGCAGCCAGGAAGGCATCGACTTCCTGGTGATGGAGTACCTGGAGGGGGAGACGCTGGCGCAGCGCCTGCAGAAGGGGCCGTTGCCGCTGCCGCAGGCGCTCGGTCACGCCATCGAGATCGCCGACGCGCTCGACAAGGCGCACCGCCAGGGCATCGTCCACCGGGACCTGAAGCCCGGCAACATCATGCTGACGAAGACGGGCGCGAAGCTCCTGGACTTCGGGCTCGCCAAGCAGCGCGTGACGGGACCGGTCGAATCGAGCGGGCTGAGCGCGGCCCAGACGATCGCCTCGCCCGTGACGAGCGCGGGCAGCATCGTCGGGACCTTCCAGTACATGGCGCCCGAGCAGCTCGAGGGCCAGGAGGCCGACGCCCGCACCGACATCTTCGCGTTCGGCGCGGTGCTCTACGAGATGGTCACGGGGAAGCGGGCTTTCGAAGGGCCCAGCCAGGCCAGCCTGATCCACGCCATCATGGGCGGCCACGTCCGGCCACTGTCGGAGAGCCAGACGTCGGTGCCCCGGTCGCTCGACCACGTGATCGCGCGCTGCCTGTCGAGGGCGCCAGACGATCGCTGGCAGACGGCCAGGGACGTGCACCAGGAACTGCGCTGGGCGCTCGAGCAGGTGTCTGTCGTCCCGGAGACGGCATCGAGTGCTCCGACTGCGCGCCGGCGCTCCGGCGGACGGGTTGCGGCGGTGGCCGTCGCGGCAGTGCTCGTCGGCGTCGCGCTCATGGCCGGCCTTCTCCAGTTCGGGTCCGCCGCGCCGTCGCCGACACCGATCACCCGCCTGCAGATGCTCCTGACGCCCGCCGCGACGCTCATCGGGAACCCGAGCCTGCTTCAGGTCGGCATCTCGGCCGACGGGCGTTCGATCGTCTTCGCCGGCCGCGAGCCCGATTCGAACTTCAGCCTCTTCGTGCGACCGCTGGAGGAGCCGGCGGCGAGGGTCGTTCTGGTCGGCTCCCTGGCCGACACGGCCTTCTCTCCGGTGTTCTCGCCGGACGGCTCGTGGATCGCGTACCGGTCGGTGACCGGGTTGTTCAAGGTGCCCGTGGCCGGAGGTCGCCCGACACCTCTCGTGCGCACGCAGGGCGTGTTCTTCAACCGGACGCTCTCGTGGAGCGCCGACGACTGGATCTACTACATGGCGGACGTGGGGCAGGTCGGAGGGCGTATGGTCCGCATCCACGCCGACGGTGGTGAGCCCGAGCAACTGCTGGCGGTCGAGGGCGCCAACCTCGATTTTCCCCAGGCGCTCGGTGACGGCCGGTTCGTGCTCTTTGGACAGGCCGAGGGTGGCACAGCCGAGAGCTGGGACGCGGGCACGGTCAAGGTGTTCGATACCGAGACTCGCGAGACGCGCACCCTCCTGGAAGGGGCCGGTGGCGCGATTGCGGTGACGGCGAGCGGCCACGTGCTGTTCGTGCGCGACGGCACGCTGTTCGCCGCGCCGTTCGATCGCGATCGCCTGGAGGTGACGGGCACATCGCGCGAGGTGCTGGACGGGATCGTGTACGACCCGGCGTCCGGCGTGGCGCAGTATGCCGTCGGCGGGGACGGGACACTCGTGTACCAGAGCGGGAGCCCCGCCAGCACGAGTGTGATGTGGGCGGACTCCAGGGGCGCGCTCCAGGCCTTCGCCGAGCAGCAGGTCTACTACGACCCGCGCCTGTCGCCAGATGGGCGTGCGGTGGCGGTGGAGATTCTGGGAGAGGGGGACGACATCTGGGTGCTCGACCTCGTCCGGGGCACACAGACGAAGCTGAGTCTTGGCGACGGCGAGGACGAGACGCCGGCCTGGTCTCCGGACGGGCGGTGGGTCGCGTGGTCCACGGGCCGCGACGACCGGCGCGTGATCCTGCGCAAGCGCGCCGACGGCAGCGGAGCCGAGGAGGTGCTCTGGTCGGGGCCCGAGCACGCGCACGTCACCGCGTTCGCGCCCGACGGACGGTCGATCTTCTTCGAGAAGCAGACGCTCGACATGAACACCGACGTCTGGCTGGTGCCGGTCGACGTCACGGGCGAGGAGCGGGTGGTCCTCGGCACGCCGTTCAACGAGATCGGGGCGCGGCTGTCGCCCGACGGGCGGTGGCTCGCCTACGTGTCGGACGAGACCGGGACCGGCCAGGTCTACGTGCAGCCGTTCCCCGCGCTCGACGCGCGCTACCCGATCTCCTCGGCCGGCGGCACCGAGCCCGTCTGGTCGCGCGACGGGACGCGGCTCTTCTACCGCAGCGGACCCGATCTGTGGGCGGTGACCGCCGGCACGGGTGCCACGTTCGAGGCGGGGATCCCCGAGCGCCTCATCGAGGCCCCGAATCGAGGCAAGGGGGACACGCACACCAGCTTCGACGTGGCCTCCGACGGCCGCTTTCTGATCGTCGGCGACCAGACGCGGGCATCGGAAACGCTGACCGTGATCCTGAACTGGACCGAGGAGCTCGAGCGTCTCCTGCCGACTCGTTGACGGATATGCATAAATCAACCATACTCATGCATATGCGCACGACACTGATCCTCGACGACGAGCTCATCGCCAGGGCGCGAGGGATCACCGGCCTGGTAGAGAAGACGGCGCTCGTGCACGAGGGGCTGCGCGCCCTGATCGCCCGGGAGAGCGCCAGGCGGCTGGCCGCGCTGGGCGGCTCCGAGCGGACGCTTCGTGCCGTCCGCCGTCGGCGACCGGCCCGCACCCGGCGCGCGCGTTGATCCTGGTCGATACCTCGGTGTGGGTGGACCACCTGCGCCGACGGAACGCCACGCTGGCCATGCGGCTCGATGCGGGCGAGGTCGTCTGCCACCCCTTCGTCCTCGGAGAGCTCAGCCTGGGAACGCTGAGACAGCCTGACCGGATCCTGGGTCTGTTGTCCGAGCTTCCGATGGCCTCCGTAGTGTCTCACGACGACGTGCTGGCGCTGGTCGAACGCGCGCGGCTGGCCGGGAGGGGGATCGGCTGGGTGGACGTGCACCTGATTGCCAGTGCGCTGCTCGGTCGCCTCCGCCTGTGGACGCTCGATCGGCGACTCACCGTCGTGGCGGACACGCTGGACGTGTCCGTGTAGCATCCTCCCCTCCTTCGAGCGTCGCCTAGTCGTTCACGGCGTGCGCCGGCACGATCCCGGGCGTCCGCAGCCGGATCGTGTACACGGAGTCGCAGCCCGCGATGAAGAGCGTGCGCCCGTCCGGGCCCCCGAACGCCTCGTTGGTCGCGCAGATCTGCCGTTTGGGCTCGCGGCCGTCGATCGGCAGGTTGAGCGTGCCCAGGAGCGTACCCGTGGGCGACGTGATGCGGACGATGCCGGGGCCCGCGCCGCTGGTCGAGTAGACGTTGCCGGCCTGGTCGGTCTTCTGGCCGTCGCCGATGCCGACTCCCTCGGTGAACACCGTGAACGCGCCGAGCGTGCCGTCGGGGTTCACGGCGTACCGGCGCATCCGCGGTCCCGACGTGGACAGGTACATCCACCGGCCGTCGGGGGAGAGCGCGATGCCGTTCGGGATGCCGCCGAGGTCGGCCGAGCTCAGGACGAGCGTCGTCTCGCCGTCCTTGATGCGGTAGATGCCGTTCTGCAGCTCCTTGTCGGGGCTCTGGCCGGCGTCGCGCAGCCCGAAGTCGTTGTCGGCCAGGTAGACCGCGTCGTCGGCCGCGATGGCGATGTCGTTCGGGCCGCTGAACCGCTGGCCGTTCATGCCGCCGGACAGCACCGTATGGGTGCCATCCTTCTCCAGGCGCTTGAGCTGACGGTCGTTGTTGGCGCACCAGATCACGCGTCCCTGATGATCCATGCCCGTGCAGGACGGCCCGATGAGGATCACGTGGCTCCGGCCCGACCGCGTCTGCGTGCCGACGTGGTTGGCATCGGTGCCGGTATAGCCGGCCTGCTCCATGAAGACGGACACCTCCCTGCCCGGGGTGACCTTGTAGAGGACGTTGTCGAGCAGACCCGTGAAGATCCAGTAGCCGCTGTCTCCCTCCGGGATCCAGAGCCCGCCCTCCGTGAGGCCGAAGCCGCGCGCGAGCTCCACGAGCTCGGCGTCGGGCGCGATGATCGCGTCGAGCGCCGGATCGGCCCTGGTGATCGAGAAGGGCGCGGGCTCGGGCGGAGGGCCATCCCCGCGCATCTGCGGACGCGCCTGGCCCCGCTGGGCCTGCGCGTGCGAGCTCAGGATGACGACGACGAGAATCGCGATCGCACCGAATCGGGAGAACGCCTTCTGCACGGCAGCCACCTCCAGCAGGCGGGTATCATACGCGTCAATTGCGCCATCCCTCCAGGTCGGCTCGTGTCCGTCAGCTACGCGGGTCACCCATCGGTCGCTTCCGCACGTGAGCCCGTTCCTTGAAGCGCCATCCCTCCGGCGTCTTCACGTAGACGTCCTCGTAGCTGCCCTCCCGCTCGATCGCCGTCGGGTCGCCGCCCACGCCCACGGCGAAGAGATATGCCTTGCCGGTGGCGCCGTCGGGCGAGGGGGTGATCACCAGGCCCGTGATCATGTAGCTGATGGCGTCGCTCCGCCGCTGCCAGCCCTTGCAGCCGTTCACGCCGCCCCCGGACACTTCCATGAGCCTGGCTGGCCCTTGCCACCGGATGCCGTCCTGTGTCACCCCTTCCTCGCTCCAGAGATCGATGAAGACGCCGTCTCGGGTGTACAGGCTCGCGTACTCGTAGCCGTTCTCGATGCAGTTGTCGATGGCGTGCACGTAGCGCTCGTTGAGTTGCTGGATCTCGAAGTAGTCCAGCGCCGTGAGCGTGCGGGGGGCCGCTGCGTCCTGTGCGCCCGCCGTAGGCGCGAGCAGTGCGACGCAGGCGACGGCGAGGGCGGCAGTCGTTCGAGTGGGCTGAGTCATGCGGCTTCTCCGTGTCGGGGGTGACGCGGGCCTCGGTCGGGCCCGGCAGCCCCCATCGAGGCGCCGATTATACCGACCGACCGCGCGAGCACACGATCCCCAGAACAGGGTAACCATCGCGGCGAACGAACCGGTCAGGGCGTCTCGTCCTCGAGCCTGGCTGCCTTCAGGATGTTCTCGAGGCCGCGGTTGCCCTCGTGGCACGCGTACTCGTAGATGTCGCCCTGCGGTTGCAGATCCAGCACCGCGGTCCACGGTTGCTCGAACGTGCGTGGGTCGTCGATCGTCACCTCGTACCGCATCCGGTCGGCGGCGGCACGCGTGTAGCGCTCGACGAGATGCAGCGTATCCCTGGACCCGCGGTAGTTCGTGTCGGGATGGAAGTTCGTGACGTCGATGACCAGCGTGTCGCCCTCCCAGTGCGCGCGGGAGTCTCCCATGTAGTTCCGGATGGCGGGAGCCAGGTGCGGGCGGCCGTCCAGCGGGATGACGCGGGTGTCGTGCATCATCTCGTGCGTGATGGTCACCTGTCCTGGCGCCTGGAGAATGGCGACGTTGTTGTTGTAGCCGGTCGGAAACATCACGCTGGGCAGCCCCACCGTGATGCACCGGTCCCAGAGGTTGCGGTCCTCCCAGGAGTCGGCCGGGCCGCGCCCGCGGCGCCCGGCGGTCTCCTCCGCGTTCCGTTGTTCCGCCTCGGGGGTCAGCGGCGGGAGCCGGCCGTCGGGCGGGTCGACGATGAGCGAGCTGCGGCGGGATCGCGCTTCCAGGTTCTCGTACCAGTGTGGGGGACCGGCTCCCACCTCGCCTCCTGTCGCCACGGCCTCGATCAGTCGCGCGCGAGTCGCAAGGGCTTCGTCGAGCTGCTCACCGTCGAGGAACACCTTGTCGGCGACCGCCGCCGGGCGCTCCAGCGGGACGGAGAAGTTGTTGTCGCTGGTCCAGACCCCCTCGAAGTCGGGGTCGCCCCATGGCGTCCGGGGCACGGCCCACTCGGTGCCGGTGGTGGTGGACGTCTGCTGAGCGTCCGATGACGCCCCCAGGGTCGTCATCAGGAGCGCGGTGACCGCCAGAGCTCGACGCCAGTCGCTCGGCACGTGTTCTCCATCCCCTTCGGCTCGGCCCAGGGCGTCGGTCGGGCCACGGTCGCCGCTCCTGCGCTCGACAAGTGTCTGACGTCGTGCAACTTGCGGTGCTGCTCGCCGGGACAGGCCGAAACCTGCCCCGGCGTAGCAGCCGCGACCACCGGCACTAGGAAGTGCAGGGGACGTCGGGATAGCTCGAGCTGCCGACATCGGTCGAGCACGGATAGAAGCGGAGCTGGGCCACCCGCAGGCCGTGGTTGTCGTACTCCCACCAGAAGCCTTCGAGCTCGTCGTCGAACAGGCCGTAGCGCCGCAGGCCGTCTCCGATGTCCACGTAGATGGTCAGGAGCTCTCTGCTGGCGTTGACGAAGCGGTTCCGCCCGGCGATCCGATCCAGCTCGAGGACGCCGCCCGTCGCGCAGAATTCGGTGGCCGTCTCCTGATCGTAGGCGCAGAGCCACATGTCCGCGCTGCCAGCGGGTTTCCCGAGGGGGCGGGCGAAGACCGAGTACGACGTGTAGCACGGGTTGTTGCCGGTGCAGTCGCCGGTCAGTTCCACGGCCGGCAACTGGAACGCCGCGGTACCATCGGTGCCGTTGGAGTCGGTGACCCTGAAATCGCCTTCGCCGAGCTGGATCGTGGTCTTCCCGTCCAGGTCCACGAAGATCACCTGGGCCCCGGTGGAGTTGGGATTCTTGTCTCTCGGCACACCGACGATGTTCAGCGTGTAGTGCGCGCCACTGGGCGCACCATTCCCGTTGCCGTTCCGGCCCGCGAGCGACAGCGACCCACCTCCATCCGACACGCTCACGCTTCCCACTTGCGATGCCACGCTCGGTCCCGCTGGACTCGTCTGTGAGCACGCCATCATGAGGGCGACCGACGCCGAGACGACCGCCATCTTGGCCATCTGTCTGACAGGATTCATCAGGGACTCCTTTCCATCGGCTGCGACAGGGGGAGAATGCTGCAGCACTGTTGCGGCAAGGGGGGAGTTGCGGCGATCCTATCCACGAAGACGGTCGATCTCAAGTACGAATCTCGTCGATCCGATCACGAACATGACGCCGCGCGTTCTCGATGGAGGCCCTCCCCGTCGGCGGGTGGACGTGTGACCCGTTCGTCCCTCCCGATATAATCCGCTTCAGCGATGGCTCTGAGCCCGGGCACCCGCCTCGGACCGTACGAGATCACCACGCAGATCGGCGTCGGCGGCATGGGGGAGGTGTACCGCGCAGCCGACACGAACCTCAAGCGCCACGTTGCCATCAAGGTGCTGCCCGATGCGGTGGCCGGCAGCGCGGATCGGCTCGCGCGATTTCAGCGCGAGGCCGAGGTGCTCGCCTCGCTCAACCACCCGAACATCGCGGCCATCTACGGGCTCGAACGAGCGGCCAGCCAGACGGCACTCGTCATGGACCTCGTCGAGGGACCGACGCTTGCCGATCGCATCGCCATGGGCCCGATTCCCCTCGAGGAGGCGCTGCCCATCGCCAATCAGATCGCCGACACCCTCGCCGCGGCCCACGCGCAGGGGATCGTCCACCGGGACCTCAAGCCGGCCAACGTGAAGGTCCGCCCGGACGGTACCGTGAAGGTGCTGGACTTCGGGCTGGCGAAGGTGCAGGCCGACGACGACGCGACCCGGACGGCCGAGGGACTGGCGCTCGGTACGGCCGCCTACATGAGCCCCGAACAGGCACGTGGCGAGCCGGTTGACACAAGGTCGGACGTGTTCAGCTTCGGGGTGGTGCTGTACGAAGTGCTGTCGGGCCGGCGTGCGTTCGGCAGGCCGTCGCAGCTAGAGACGTTGAACGCCGTCGTCAGCAGCGACCCGCCACCGCTCGAGTCCGCGGCCGCGTCGATTGTCACGCGCTGTCTGGCGAAGCAGCCGGGGAAGCGGTATCAGAACGTCGCCGAGCTGCGAGCCGCGTTGAGCCAGGTGCAGGCGAGCAAGGACGGACGGGCGACGGGAGCGCCCTCCGTTGTCGTGCTTCCGTTCGCCAACATGAGCCGCGACGCCGACGACGAGTACTTCAGCGACGGCCTGTCGGAGGAGATCATCAACGCCCTGGTGCAGGTGCCCGGCCTGAAAGTCATCGCCCGCACGTCGGCCTTCGCCTTCAAGGGGAGGCATGAAGACATCCGGAAGATCGCCGAGGCGCTGGGCGTCACGACCGTGCTGGAGGGGAGCGTCCGCCGGGCCGGCAAGCGCCTGCGCGTCACCGCGCAGTTGATTGATGCCACCGACGGCAGCCACGTGTGGTCCCAGCGCTACGACCGTGATCTGGAGGATGTGTTCGCCATCCAGGACGAGATCGCCCAAGCCGTGGCGACCGAGCTGCGGACCACGCTGTCGGGACACGCCGATCCCGTGGCGCGCTATACGCCGCCGCTTCCCGCTTACGAGGCGCTGTTGAAGGCTCGCTACTATCTGCCGCGGTGGACGGCCGACTCGCTCAACCGTGGACGGGAACACCTGGAGCAGGCGATTGCCCTGGACGCGCGATTCGCCGCGGCGCATGTCGAGCTGGGGTTTTGCATGATGGGGTTGCTCACGGAGAACCTCGTGTCGCCGGGAGAGGCCAGTTCCGTGATGCGGGCCAGCGCGCAGCGAGCGCTGGCCATCGATCCCGCCGAGGCCAACGCCCATTCCATCCTGGCGCTCGCGGCGGTGCTCGACTACGACTGGCACGAGGCGGGAAAGCAGTTCGCGCTCGCGTTCGCGCACGAGCCCGTCTCGCCGACCACCCGATACTTCGATGCCGCCTTCTACCTGGCGCCGCTGGGCCGCACGGACGAGGCCATGACGCAGCTCGAGCGGGCGATCCAGGAGGACCCGCTCGATCTGATGATGCTCACGTGGCGTGGCATCCTGCTCGTGAGCACGAACCGGAGCGAAGAGGCAGAGCCGGTGCTTCGCAAGGTGCTGGAGCTGGACGAAGGATTCTGGCTGGTGCACAACTGGCTGGGGGCGAGCTACCTGACCCGAGGGCGGTTCGCCGACGCGGTCCGCGCGTACGAGCGGTCGCTCGCGGGATTTCCGGGCCACGTTGGTGTCACCGCGTGTCTGGCCGGCTGTCTCGAGCGGGCTGGACATGCGGAGCGGGCGGCGCCGCTGCTCGAGACGTTCGCCGACGGGTCGGCGTTCGGTGCGCCGTTCGCGCGGGTGAACTACTACCTCGTCCGTGGAGAGCTCGATCGCGCCGCGGAGTGGTACGAGAAGGGCATCGAGCAGCGTGACACGCGCATGCCCTTTATCGCGGCCGCTCTCCACGGGGACCTCCTCACGTCCAGCCCGCACTGGGACCGGCTGGCAAGGCTGATGAACCTGCCAGCGCGCCGCGGCTGAGGGGAGGGCCCGGGCCCTGCCGGGCGGCTCTCCTCTTGACCCGAGCCTGTGCTCAGTGCACGATAAGTGCATGGCCGTCAAGACCATCACCATCGATCTGAAGGCCTACGACGCCCTGGCCCGGCGCAAACGGGAGGGGCAGTCGTTCTCCGATGTCATCAAGGAACGGTTTCGGACGGGCTCGACCGGGCGGGACCTGCTCGAGGCGGTGCGCCGGTCTTCGATGGACGAGGACGCGCTCGACGCGGCCGCGGAAGAGGTCGCCCGGCGCCGGCGGCATCGTGCGCGCGCGGCGCGGCTGTGATCCATCTCGACTCGTCGTTCCTCATCGACCTCATGCGGGAACAGCGCCGGAAGCGGCCTGGACCGGCATCGGCATGGCTGGAAGCCCATGCGGGCGACGAGCTCGCTGCGTCGGTCTTCGTGATGTGCGAGCTCGAGGCCGGGGCGGCGCGCGCGGACAACCCGGATCGGGAGCGCGCCCGTCTCCGCGCCACCTTGCAGGCGGTGGCCATCTGCTACCCGGACGAGCGCTTCGCACCGACGTACGGTGACCTTCTGGCGAGAGTGCTCTCTTCGGGTCGTACCATCAGCGCGATGGACCTGTTGATCGGGACCGTGGCCGTCGTGGAGGACGCGGCCCTCCTGACGGCGAATCACTCCCACTTCCGAACGGTTCCGGATCTGCGTCTGCTCTCGTACCGCGGCTGAGACGGGCAGTCGGCCCACGGCGAGGACGAGTCCTTGCCGTCAACCTGCCTTGGCCGCTTGCACCTTCGCACGCCCGGGTGACAGATGCCCTGGTGTCTTCTCGCCCTATCCACCAGGGAGGGCTGCGATGACGAGCTCAGATCGGATTTCCGCGCCGGTGGCGGCCATCGGCCTTGCCGCCGGCCTTTTCCTGTCCGCGTGCCGATCCCGCGTTCTCGGCGACGGCGACCCTCGCCAAGGGCGTCGAGATTCTCTCGGCGAGCCCGCACATGCACGAACATCCTTATGTACGCGCACGACTCGGTCGCTAGACCGAAGCCGTTCGCCGTGCGCGCGCTCACTCGATCGTCGAGAACTCCGGCCGGAACGCGGCACGACCCGCCAGGAGGTCGGTGACGGCCGGATCCAGGACGGTCACCATGAACGCCTCGGCCGGCACCTCCCATTCGCAGGTCATGCCGATGTCGGCCGCGGCACGAAATCCGAAGCGGGGGTAGAACTCGGGGTGGCCGATCAGCGCGACGAACGCGCATCCGTCTGCCCGCAGCCGCTCGAGACCTCGTTGCACGAGCTGGCTGCCGATGCCCCGCCTCTGGTAGGGCGGCAGGACCGCCATGGGGCCGAGCGCCGCCCCGGTCACCGGGCCCACCGTCAGCGGGCTGAACAGGATGTGGCCGGCGACGACGCCCTCGGTCACCGCGACCAGGGACAGGACGACGCCGTTCGCGCGCAGGGCGTCGACGATACGGCCCTCCTGCTCCTGCCCGAAGGCCTGCCGGTTCACCTCACGGATGGCCTCCAGATCAGCCGGTTGCTCGGGTCTGATCTCGATCGACGCGTTGTCTCCTGGCCCGGTCACGGGTAGAGTCTCCCTGACCGTCAGCGTAACCCGGCTGGACAGGCAGCGTGCACGACACCTCTCATCGACGGGCTCACGTGTTCCGGCACGAGTCGCCGCTCGGCCGATGGACCGTCACGACGCTCGACGTCCATCCGCTGCTCCGCGGGATCGTGCGGCAGATGTGGCACGGCGAAGGCCGCGTCGCCTACGCGCGAGACCGCATCCTCCCGGCCGCCCAGAGCACCATGCTCGTCAATCTGGGGCCGCCGCACGTCGTAGTCGGCGGCGACCGAACGCCCACCCGGCGATCGTTCGAGGGGGTCTGGTTCGCAGGCATCAGCGAGCGCCCGGTCGAGGCCGAGATGCCGCACGGCAGTTGCGTGCTTGGCATTGCCTTTACGGCCACCGGCGCCACGCGCCTCCTGCCGTGGGCGCAGTCGGAGGTCGCCAATACGATCGGTCCGCTGGAGGAGGTGCCCGGCAGAGACGCCGGCCGGCTCCGCGATCGGCTGCTCGAGGATGACGACGCCATCTCGCGGCTGGAACGGACCGAGGAGTGGCTCCTGGGCGCGTGCGCATCCGGACGGGACATCCATCCGCTCGTGCACTGGGCGCAGCGGCGTCTCGCCGCGAGCGGCGGGACCGTTCGCACAGAGGCGCTCTCGCGCGAGGCCGGCTACAGTCGGAAGCACCTCCACGAGCTGTTCCGGCGGCAGGTGGGCCTGGCGCCAAAGGCGCTGGCGCGGGTGATTCGCTTTCAGCGCGCCGTGCGGCGCATGCGACAGGTCCCCAAGGGCTCCTGGAGCGAGCTGGCGGCTGCCTGCGGATACGCGGACCAGTCGCACCTCATTCGCGATTTCCGCGAGTTCAGCGGTGTGTCGCCGGCGGCGTTCACACGGCTCGCGACGCCCGATCCGGCCAGCGTGGTCGTCAGGTGACATTTCTCCAATACCGATCGCGCGGAGAGGGCCTAGAGTCGGAGCACGTCCACTTGCGGAGGGGGAGAGTGCCTGAAATCAACGTCTGGGCCGTCCTGGTGGCGGCGCTGTCGTCGTTCCTGCTCGGGGGCGCGTGGTATTCGCCGCTGTTGTTCGGCAAGGCGTGGCAGCGGGAGGTCGGACTGAGCGACGAGGCGCTGGCCCAGGCCAACATGGCGCGCATCTTCGGGCTGTCGTTCGTGCTCAGCCTCGTGGCGGCGTTCGTCTTTGCGCTGTTCCTCGGGCCGCGACCTCCCCTGCCGCTGGGCCTGGGGGCCGGAGCCTCCGCCGGGTCGTGCTGGGTGGCGAGCAGCTTCGGCATCAACTACCTCTTCTCGCGCCGGAGCCTCAAGCTGTTCGCGATCGACGGCGGCTACCACACGCTGCAGTTCACGTTGATTGGCGTGATTCTGGCGCTCTGGCCCTGACGCACTCGAAGGACAGAAACCGCTCGTTCCGTGGTACAATGGCGCTGTTTGTGCGCTGCGCCTTGGATTTCCCGCTGGTAGCCCGCCAAGACGACCCGGTGGTCCGGTTCGTCGGCTAGCGTTCCCACCGTCAAGTTCCACCGCCCAAATCACGTGCCGCACCGGCACGCCCGTTGACACGTCTATCGTCGGCCTGCTGCGCGGTTCAGGGAAACGCTCCAGGCACTACAGGAGCACTCTCGAATGCCGTTCTCGACCCTTGGGTTGTCGCCCTCCCTCTGTCATCCGCTCGCACGCCGGGGCTATGCGACGCCGACCCCCGTGCAAGCCGCGTCCATTCCGATCGTCCTCGCCGGCAGCGACCTGCTGGCCCGGGCGCAGACGGGCACCGGCAAGACCGCCGCGTTCGCCCTGCCGATGATCGACCGGCTTCTCGTCCGCGGCCGCCGGTCGGCCGCGCCGCGCCGGCCCAGGGGACTCGTCCTCGTGCCGACGCGTGAGCTGGCGCTCCAGGTCCATCAGTCCCTGGTCACCTACGGCGCACCCGCCAAGCTCCGTGCGACGGCGATCTTCGGGGGCGTGTCGATGCACGCCCAGGTCCAGGCGTTGCAGCGCGGCACCGACGTCGTCGTCGCCACGCCCGGTCGTCTGCTCGACCACCTGCAGCGTCGTACCGTCGACCTGTCGGCCGTGGAGATCCTCACGCTCGACGAGGCCGACCGGATGCTGGACATGGGGTTCCTCCCTCCGCTGCGCCGGATCCTCGCCACGCTGCCGAAGGAGCGACAGACCCTGCTGCTCTCGGCCACCTTCTCGCAGGAGATCATCCAGCTCGCGGCGAGCTTCACGCGGGAGCCGGTCCGCGTGGACGTATCCGAGACGCAGACCGTTGCGCCGACGGTGACGCATCGCGTGCACCCGGTGTCGGACGGCCGCAAGGGCGAGCTGCTGACGCACGTGCTGCTGCAGCCGCCGGTGGGGCAGGCGCTCGTCTTCTGCCGGACCAAGCGCGGCTCCAACCGCGTGGGCGAGGCGCTCGAGCGGTCGGGCATCACGGTGGCCGTCATTCACGGGAACAAGAGCCAGAGCGCGCGCAACCGGGCGCTGGGCGCGTTCAAGGCCGGGCGCGTCGCCGTCCTGGTCGCCACCGATCTCGCCGCCCGCGGGCTCGACATCGCGCAGCTCCCGCTCGTGGTCAATTACGACCTGCCGCTCGTGGCCGATGACTACGTCCACCGCATCGGCCGCACCGGCCGGGCGGGGCTCGCCGGCCGGGCAGTCTCGCTGGTCACGGCGGGCGATCGTGCGCTGCTCGGCGACGTCCAGCGTCTGCTGCCGGCGCCGCTCGAGCAGGTCGTCGTGGAGGGCTTCGAGGTGTCGCACGAGCCAGCCAGGACGCCGGCACGGGACGGGCACCATCGGCCTGGCCGGCCGAACGGCGGATTCAGGGCCGGGCGTCGCCCGGCACGACCCGCGGCGCGACGCCCTCGTTACGCCGCGCGCTGAGACTCCGCCTCCACGTCCTGCAGGGTGGGACGAACGCGCAGCCGGTCACCCACGGCCTGACGCCGATGCGCGGACGTCCGGGCCCAGGACGCGAGGGTCTCTTGCCACATCCTGGAGATGATGTTGCGCGCGCCTCCGCCTTCTCCGGCTCAGTTGGTGCCTTCGAGCAACGGCAGGAAGTCTTCCAGGGCCCAGACCTCTTCGCGAGGCGGGGACCCGGCGGTAAACGCGACCTGCTTGCCGTCGGGATGGACGCTGAGGCCGTACGCCCACCCCCCCTCCAGCACGAGCCCGAGATCTTCAGTCGCCCCGTCGTCGATGGATACGCGCATCAGCTCGACCCGCCTGTCGCCGCGCCGCGAAGCGGCATAGATCACATGATGGGAATCGGGCGTCCACGCCATCGCAAACACCGGCATCCAATAGTCGGCGAGCCCCGGAAGCGAAACCAAGGTCACGCACGTCCTCACCCGATGTGGACAGGACCTTCACCCCTGCATTGTTCCCCGGCGTTGTAATCCCCCCAGGCAGCCGCCAGCCACCTGCCGTCGGGTGAAACCGCCAGCTGAGCGATCTCTTCGTCAGGAGCCATGCTGCGGTACAACTCCCGTTCCGCGCCTGATTGCAGGTTCCGTGCCACGACGCGCCGCGGAGGGCCCCAACGGACGAAGATGATCTCTCCGGTCGGCGACCAGACGCCCCATTCAACGCAGTCGGGAGGATACAGGCCCTGACTGTCCGACCTGGCCCCGCGATATCCTTCATGCCTCCCAGCCGACACGACCGCTCGCCCGTCGGGAGCCCAATGTGGTGTGAAGACATGGAATCGAGTGACGGGCGATGCATGGCTGCGTTCGCTTCCTGTGTCGGTGTCTCGCAGGACTAGCACGTACCGGCTATCGACAACGCCGTCGGCCGCCGCGCGCGCATACACCAGAGACCGCCCGTCAGGCGACCACTGAACGCTGCTGTCATACGCGATCTTGGTCGCCACTCGCGCAGTGTGCCCGACCTTCCCTGGCCCCTCCAGCGTCGCGAGGTAGACATCGTCGTCCCATCCCTTCAGGACATAGTGGAGCGAGCCGTCCTTCGTGAACCCCGCGCTTGTGGACACTGGCCCGATGTTCCGACGAATCATCGCAGGTGGTCCTGTCGGTCTTCCCTCTCGGACCGGGGCGGCCCACAGATCCCACGTGCCGCCACGATCGCTCACGAACAGGATGCTCTGGCCGTCCGGCGCCCATTCCAGCAGGTGATCATTCGCCGAGTGCCTGACAACGGGCACTTCGAGCTGGCCATCCACAGAAACGATGAAGATGTCGCGGCTGACAGAATCTGCGTCCACTTGGGAGTCGAATGCGATCCAGCGCCCGTCTGGCGAAAACCGTGCCGCGTCATCCAGGCCCGAGGCTTCGTACCCCATCGCCGAGGGATTGATCTCAACCTGGGTGACCTTGCGAATCGAGGCATGCTCCGGCGTGGAACCTTTGCAGCCAAGGTTCACGCTCGCAGGGACCAATACGACGAGAGCTGCTGCGACAACGTGGACGAGCGCTTTCATCGTGGCCTCCCATCAACAGGACGTGCAGGACGGTTTCGGTGAGGGCCGAAGGTCGACGCGGCGAACTCACCCCACGACGCGAGATTGGCAAGTCCGTGTTCGCAGACGCGTTCGGCCACGGCCTCACGATGCCGGTCAGCCCGGAGCGCCATGGCGCCCGGTCGGGAATTGGGGACCGCGCCCGCAGCCCGCGGCTGCCCGCCAGCTGCGCGCGGGCCGCCCCGTCGAGCTGACAGCCACGCGCGGTATTCTTGCAAACGCTGCCATGAACAGACCGCGCTCCCTGGATCCGCTTGCCGAACGCGTGCTGGCACTCCTCTCCGGCAGGCCGGAGGCCGGGGGCATCATCCTCGGTGGCTACCTCGCGCTTCAGCACTACGTCGATTACCGGGTCTCGCACGACATCGATGCCTGGTGGGCCGACCGGGCCGATCCAGCGGTCGAACGGATCATTCGCCTTGTCATGCGGCAGGTCGCTGCCGAGGCCGGGATGGCGCTGGAGGAACGCCGCTTCGGGGAGACACTCTCCTTCGAGCTGGTGCACGAAGGGCAGCAGCGGTTCTCGTTCCAGATCGCCGTCCGGTCCGTGGCGTTGGAGGAGGCGCAGCCGAGCGCCTGGCCGCCGCTTCGTCTCGAAACGTTGGCCGACAACGTCGGCGCCAAGATGAACGCGCTGGTAAACCGGGGCGCGCCGCGTGACTTCCTCGACATCCATGCGGTGGTCACGGCGGATCTGCTCACCCCGGCACGCTGCTGGGAGCTGTGGCAGGCGAAGAACCCCGGCGCGGCGATTGAGGCCGCGCGGCAGAACCTCCTGCTGCACCTGGCAGGGCTCGATGCGCGGCGGCCTGTCGAGAGCATCGCCGACCCGGCCGCTCGAGAACGTGCGCGGACTGTTCGGCAATGGTTCAAAGACGTGTTCCTTCGAGGGTGACGCCAATGGACATCGACGGCAGCGTGTATCCCGACGTCGACGCTCCCCCGCGCGCCTTCGACTCGCCCGAGGCCCGCGCAGACTACGTGCACCGCACCTGCGCGGCCTGGGACTACGGGGTGCAACCTTCGGCGCAGAGCTTCGCGCTGCTCTCGGGCTGGAAGGACACCTTCGACACGTTTCCCGTCGTGACCTCGCCGGCGTACCACGCCATGCGCCTGTGGTTCGGTTGGGAGGCCGTGCCCATCCCGCCTGGATTGCACGCCCCCGTGCCGCGGTACGTCGAGTACGACCGTCTCGAGGGCCGCAGAGAGGATCCGTGTGAACGCTGGATCTGAGCCGGGCTATCGCCCCACCGCCCAGAAGGCCTCGCGGAACGCGAGGCGCCGGTCGACGCCGGCGCGGCGATCGGGGCCGCGCATCGTGGCCTGTCCGGCCCGGCGCTGCAGGCGCCGCCGCTCTCCGTGGGGCCGCACGGCCCGTTCGGTGAGCGCACGCAGATCCCCGATCGACTCCGGAATCAGGTACGTCACGCGCCCTCGCCCTCGTCGATCACGCTGACCGCGCGGATCGCGTCGCCCGACGCGCGCTGCACGCGACCCTCGATGCGCCCGTTGGGGCTGGAGCACGAGGGGTTCTCTACGCGCCAAGCGTCGGGGTCGATCCCTACCTCGATATAATCCAGGCCATCGATGGCATTGAGCGCCGGGACTCGTCTTGGTCCCTACGAGATCGTCGGGCCCCTCGGGGCAGGTGGGATGAACGTCGACGCGGTTCGCGACCAGTTCGCCGTCACACACGATGGCCAGCGGTTCCTGTTCCAGGTGCCCGTATCGCAGGGCGAACGCGTTCCCATCACCGTCGTGCTCAACTGGACGGCGACCATTCAACGGTAGCAGGGAGTGTCGATGCTTCTCACGCGGCGCGACGCGTTGGCGGCAATCACGGCGTTCGCGGCGCTGCCGCGTGCGCTCGGCGCCCAGGCCCGGGGCTCGCAGTTGCCGCTCCGGACCTCTGGCGTCGAGCACATCGGGTTCTCCGTCCCGGACCCGCAGGCGTCGGCGGCCTTCTACGGGCGGATCTTCGATCCCCAGATCTTCCAGGAGATGAGCCCGCCGCTGCGCTACTACTGCCGGCTGGGCATCGGCTACGTGGCCTTCGGCGGCAACACGACGGCCCCGCCGCGCATGGATCACTTCTGCGTCACCGTCGAGGACTACCGTCTGGACGACATGCGTGCGGAGCTGACGGCGCAGGGCATCACCCTGGTGGGGACCGACGGCTTCAACGCCGTGACCGATCCCGACGGCATCCGGATGCAGTTCATGGCGACGCCCGGGGGGCTGCTGCCCACGATCATCCCGTCGACGCGGGTGACGCAGGACGACGCGATCTGTGAGGCGGTCGGCCTGGACCACGTCGTGCTGCGTGTGCCGGATCTGGAGAGGTCGGCCGACTTCTATCGGACGTTCTTCGGGCGGGAAGCCGCCCGGGAGCGGGAGCCGGCGCGCGTCTGGTTCACCGCCACGCGCACGCGGCTGGGCCTGGAACAGGTAGCGCCAGACGAGACGGCCCACATCAACCGATTCGGGATCCGCGTGGCCGGGTTCGACCGCGAGGCCGTCACCCGCAAGCTGGCCGCGCTCGGTGTCTCGGTGTTGCCCTCGACCGGCGACAATGTCCTGCGCGTCCGAGACGCCGACGGGACCGCCGTGGAGCTGCGCGGCGTCTGACGGCCCCGAGCGAATGTGCACGTAAGATCGTGTTATATTCTTACGTATGCCGAAGCTGACCCTGAGCGTCGATGCGCGAGTCGTGGCCCGCGCCAAGCGCTACGCGCGCCGGCGCGGCACCTCCGTCTCCGGCCTCGTCGAAAGGCTCCTCGACCTGGC